>Ga0302324_100000074_pt1 | contig 235049 bp, 202 predicted proteins | sample Palsa_T0_1_FD_201949 | JGI IMG/M metagenome (GOLD analysis project Ga0302324, IMG submission 201949) | Peat permafrost microbial communities from Stordalen Mire near Abisko, Sweden - Palsa_T0_1 | ecosystem: Environmental > Terrestrial > Soil > Palsa > Peat permafrost | place: Sweden: Abisko...
CACATCCGCCTGAATCGCGACCGCTCGCCCTTCCGCCGAGACTATCTCATTCGCGACCGCCCGCGCGCCGGCCTCACTCCGCGAAAAATTGACCGCGACCGCAAATCCACGTCCGCCCGCCAGCTTCGCCACCGCCGCGCCGATTCCGCGGCTCGCACCGGTAACGATCAGCGTGCCGCATTCTTTTTCGTCACGGTTTGGCATAGAACTGAGAACACGAAAACCAGAAAAAACGAATCGGAAAAAACGAAAAGTGAAAAGTTAAAGCGCACAGCAGCTCTGAGTGTACGGCAGGTTTCGCGGAGCAGGGAGTAAAATACCCGCTGCCATTCACGGAGGATGCATGAAATCGTTTCTGCTCGCCGCTGTCGCGCTGCTGGTCTTGATCGTCGCAGTGCCCAATACTCGTCCCATCGCTTCGGCATCCGCGAAGTCCACGGCTGACACGCTGAAGCAGCTCGAGGCCGACTTCATGAAAGCTGCGGCCCAGCGCGGCTCCGCAGGATATATGTCTTACTACGCCGACGATGCCGTCGAACTGCCCAACGGTGGGCCGGTCATTCAAGGCAAGGAAAATATCGCGAAAGGCATGGCCTTTCTCGACGACAAGAACAACCATCTCACCTGGACGCCCACGGGCGCTGACATCTCCTCGTCTGGTGATCTCGGCTACACCTATGGCGCCTACGAGTTCCGTTCGAAGGACAAAGACGGCAAGCTCGTGCTCGATCACGGTAAGTACACCAGCATCTGGAAGAAACAGAAAGACGGAAGCTGGAAGGTTGTCTTAGACATGGGTAACGCCAGCGCGGAAACGAAATAGCGCTGATCTCTTTTCGATCGCACAGGTGGTGCACAAACTCTTTTGCGCCAATCGTTTAGGCAACCACTCGCGCGGAAGCCCGCGCCGGAAGCCGGAAGCCGGTTTTTTCGGGGCTAAGTTCCCGCAAACTTGGCAATCCATTGCTTGCGGCTTTAGAGTTTCACGCAGGATCAATCACTTACGAGCAAATCGGAGGTGTTACAGCAGATCCCATCGAATCAGAGAGTTGCGAAAACGTCTTATAGCTCAATGTATAACTATATGATATAAACCGACGCTAGCCCATTCTTCCGCCCCGCTGGCGCGTTTTCGCGTCCGGATGACCATTGGGAGGTCCCGACGCAGGATCGTCGTTCCTGGTGCGTTCTAGGCCCCTTAGCGACGGTTCTACGCGGCCTGCCCGGCGGCAAATTCTCTGCCGGAGTCGCTCTTGCATCTCCCTGCTGCCACTAAGTTCTTTGGAATCAATCCAGCGAAAAATCACTCCCTTTAGAATCAACTATTTCTGAAAGTGATTGCGAATCGCATCGGCCTGCACACGGGTCACGACCGCCGACAACGCCGCCGCGTCGGCTTGCTTTACCGCCTGCAGGCTGCCGAAATGTTCGAGCAGACGTCGTGTCGTGCTCTCGCCTACGCCTGGGATCTCCAGCAACTCGGTCGAGCGGTCTCGCATCTGCCGTCGCTTACGATGAAACGTGACGGCGAAGCGATGGGCCTCATCGCGGATCATCTGAATCAGATGCAGCACCGGCGAGTGATGATCGAGCGCGATGGGATCTTTCTCCTGCCCATAGACGTGGAGAATCTCTTCGCGCTTGGCGATGGCCGCGAGCGGCTGGTTGATGATCTCGAGTGATTCTAGCGCCTCGGCCGCGGCGTGCAACTGGCCGAGGCCGCCATCGATCAGGACGAGGCTGGGCATGGAAGCCTTGGTTTTTTCTTGTTCCGTTTTTTCCTGCTCCGTTTTTTCTTGTTCTTGCAGCACGCGTTTGTATCTGCGCGTGACCACTTCGCGCATCGAAGCGAAATCGTCCACACCCTCAACGGTGCGAATGATGAATTTGCGGTAATCGGATTTCTTCATGCGCCCGTCTTCCCACACCACCATCGAGGCCACGGTCTCCGCGCCCTGAATGTGCGAAATGTCGAAACACTCGATGCGCTTGGGCAGATCGGGCAGGCTGAGCGAGTCGCGCAGCTCTTCCTGAATCTTGCGCGCGTTGGGCTTAAGCACGCGAAAACGCTGATCGTACGACTGTTTGGCGTTGGTGCCGGCTAGATCGATAAGGGCGCGCTTGTCGCCGCGCTGCGGAACGAGAATGTGAACGCGCGCGGCGCGGGCATTGCCGCTTGCAACTTGATCGGAGAGCAAATCTTCCAAAGTTTCGCGGTCTTCGAAATCGACGGGAACATACAGATTGCGCGGCACATAGGGCTGGCCGATGTAGAGCTGCTTGAGCAGCGCGGAAAAGAATTCGCCGGGATGAAAATCAGACCCAGAGTTTGCCTTGTGATCCTGAGGCCGGCGGGATTTGCCGGCCGAAGGATCTATGGACTCGTCGGCAGCTTCAGTGCTGTCAGCAAACTGCATAGGTCCTTCGCTTCGCTCAGGATGACAAACAGTTGAAGGATGACAGGTGGAGGAGGAGTCGTGTACGAAGCTGGCGTCGGCAGTCACATCCGGCGATTCGGGCAGATCTTCCCAGAAGAATTCGCGGCGGTCGACGACGCGGCCTCCGCGCATGTGAAAAAGATTTACCGCCAGCATTCCGTTTTCGTAGTGATAGCCGAAGACGTCGGCGTCGTCGCCTTCGGCGGAGGCGATGCGCTGGCGTTCCTGCAACTGCTCGACCGTCGAAATCAAATCGCGATATCTTGCGGCGCGTTCGTACTCCTGCGCTTCGGCAGCCTGCTCCATGCGCGCGTGCAGCGATTTGCTCAGGTCGGTGGGCCGGCCTTCGAGAAACAATTTCACGTCGCGAACCGCTTCCTGGTAAATCTCAGGCGTGGTCAAATCTTTCACGCAGGGGCCGAGGCAGCGCTTGATGTAAAACTGTAAACAAGGGCGCGGATGAAAACGCGTGAGATCGACTTTGCACGAGGGAATCAGAAAGTTGCGGTGAATGAGATCGACGATGCGGTAGGCGAGATTGGCGGGGAAGTACGGGCCGTAGTAGGCGCTGCCGTCTTTGCGCAGGCGGCGAGTGACGTAGACGCGCGGCCAACGCTCGCCGAGGGTGAGCTTCACATATGGGTAAGTCTTGTCGTCGCGCAGCAGGATGTTGAAGCGCGGCTTGCGCTGCTTGATCAGATTATTTTCGAGGGCGAGCGCTTCTTTGTTGTTGGCGACGACGACGTAATCGACATCGACGGCCTCGCGGACCAAGGCTCCAGTTTTAGCGTCTTCCCAGCGGCCTTCGTGGAAGTAGCTGGCCACGCGGCTGCGCAGGTTCTTGGCCTTGCCCACATAGATCACGTCGCCTTCGGCATTCTTGTAGAGATACACGCCGGGCTCGGTGGGAATGGTGCGGATTTTCTGGAGAAGGTCCATCTGAGGGTCAGATTTCTATTTTACGTTGCGGTTGAAGCCTTTGGTTTTTGAGAAGCAGTCAAACAAGGCTCTTCGCCGCGGAGGACGCGAAGAAGGGCGATTCGCGAGTGGCTTGCCGCTTGCCCTATGGTACAAAATATACCGATGAGCCATACACTTACGATTCGCCTTACCGATGAGCTTCTTGCGTGGCTTAAGGAGACTTCGCGCAGTACGGGTCTGCCCGTGGGGCGGCTCGTCCGCGAACATCTTGAGAGTGCTATGTCCAACGCCGGCAAACAGCGATTCTTGCGCCATGTGGGGGCGCTCAGCGGGCCTCCCGATCTTTCGTCGCGTAAAGGTTTCTCCAAGCGATGAAGGGTCTGTCGCCGCATCGATTTCGCCTTCACTCTGCTAGTTTGAGCTGGCGATCAGTCTCCCGGTATGCTTGCGATATCGTGTGTCAGGAGCCCGCTTGAAGTTGCGATCCCGCAGTTTCCGATGTGTCGGCAGTTTGTTGCTGGCCACAGGTGTCGTTCTGAGCGCATTGTCCGTCGCCTCCGTGAAGTGCGAGTCCGAGCAGGCGGCGAAGCCCGCCGCAGAAAATAGCGCTCATCACTTCGACCGCGTTCTGATCGTCGTGCTGGAGAATGGCGACTATGAAGCTGCGGTGAAGGACGCGAACCTGGCGGCGCTGGCCGCGCAGGGTGCGAGCTTCACCAATTTTCATGCCCTGTTTCATCCTTCGTATCCGAATTACCTGGCCATGGTGGCGGGAACGGATTTTCGCATCGGCAGCAAGCGGCGGTTGCTGGCCGATCTGCAAGTGGATTTTCCGGACGACGCCGGGCACAAAACCATTGCCGACCGCCTGATCGCGCATGGCCTCAACTTCAAGAACTATGCGGAGGAACTGCCGGAAGGGAACTGTCCTTACAAGTTTGTCAGCCAGAAGCAAGAAGGCAAACAGGGCGGCTATGTGCGGCGGCACGTTCCGTTCCTGAGCTTTGTGGAAGTGCAGAAGAAGTGGTGCGATCGCGTGGTGCGAGTGGAGTCGGGCAGCGACGACAATTATTTTGTCCGCGACGCCAAGCAGGGGCTGGTGGCGTATTCGTTTTACAGTCCGAACCGGAATAACGATGGCCACGATACCGGCGTGAAATTCGCGGCGGAGTGGTTGAAGAAGTTTCTGGAGAAGGATTTTCCAGAGAACCTGCGCCAGGGAACGCTGGTGATTGTGACCTTCGACGAATCGGACAAGAACGCGGACAACCGGATCATGACCCTGTTTCTGGGCGACATGGTAAAACCGGCGAGCGGGCAGGATGCTAAGTCCCTGGGTCGTTACTACACCCACTACAGCGTGCTGCGCACGATTGAAGACAACTTTGGCCTGGAACCGTTGACCAAGAACGATCGCGATGCCGCGCCGATCACGGATATATGGAAATAGCGGTTCGTTGGGATGGTCGAAGTAGATCTTCGTGTCCTGTCGCGGCAGTTCTTCGCGCACTTTACGATGAAGCGGGATTCGCCTCACCGTATAAAATTTCCATTGCGAGGTGGGGTTTTCGTTATTTTTGCGGCGTCGTCGTGTGCGGGCTGGTTCGGGCGTATTTTGCAACCCATTGAAAACGTATATACTTACTGGTAGAGGCATGGGGCTGTGAGAACTGGCACGTCTCGTGCAAAAGTAAGAGCGGGACTTGTAGGCATTAATTATTCCCAAAGGGTCTGGCAGTGGGGCGCGTCGGGGTAACCCAAGTTGGGCAACCCAGGTTGGGCAACCCAGGCGCGCCAAGAGACGATTCGAGAATCGACGATTTCGGAGGTTTTGCACTCCTTATGAACTCCCAAGCGGCGATTCCAATAACTTTAAGGAGCTTCCCCATGACGCGCACTTCGTTCGTGATTTTGCTGGCGGTGAGCATGACGGCGACGGTCGGCTGCACCAGCAAGAACTACGTAAAGCAAGAGACCACGCCTCTGATCAACAAGACCAACGAACTGGATGACATGACCGCGAAGAACACCAAGGACATCAAGGATGTCGACGCGCGGGCGCAGGCTGGCATCCTGGCGGTGAACGCCAAAACGGCGGAAGTGGACCAGAAAGCACAGACCGCCGGCCAGAACGCGGCTTCGGCGCAGCAGATGGCCGACGCGGCCAACAGTCGCGTGGGTATGCTGACCGATACAGTGGCCAACCTGGACAACTATCACGCGGTGGCCGAAACCTCGGTGAAGTTTGGTTTCAACAAAGACAATCTGACGCCGACGGCGAAAGAAGCCCTCGACCAACTGGCGGCGAGCCTGGCCAGCACCAAGGGCTACATCATTGCGCTCGAAGGCAGCACGGATTCGGTGGGATCGGCGGACTACAACTACGATCTGAGCCAGCGCCGGGCGAATTCGGTAATCCAATATCTGGCGTCGAAATACAGCGTGCCCGCGCACAAGATTTATGTGATTGGACTGGGCAAGGACAAGCCGGTGGAGTCGAATAAGACATCGTCGGGCCGCGCCGGCAACCGCCGCGTGGATGTTCGCCTGATGACCAACACGGTGGGCGACACGAATGCGCCGGCAGCGGCGCCTACCACAGGCCAAAGCAATCCGTCATCGATGTAAGGTTTGTCGATGTAAAGACGAGCGATTTTCTCCTCCTCCCCCGGAGGACTTCGCCAAGCAGGCCGCTCAAAGCCTCCCCTTGAGCGGCCTGGTTTTTCTTGAAATTCGAAAAGAGAAGCGCCCACCCGGTTCTCAGATTGCTCTTCGCGGACTGAGCGCACTCAAGAGCTAGGCCCTTACTTGCACACCCAGGCGGTTGAGGTATGGACTGCCAGCGCTCCTGAGCCACTGGTAGAAGAACAATTTCCGACTGCACAGTTACCGCAGTAAGCCATGGAGCCCACCGGAGCACCGCTATAGTTGCCGCCCGTCAGACCAGTGGAACTTGTCACCGGCACCTCGAATACTTCACGCAGTGCTTCGGCAGTGCGCGAACGTGCGTTCATCGTGGGGAAGGGAGTGCAAGCGCGCGACCGGCGAGAAGTTATCGGCAGAAGCTATATGCAAGAAGAAAGGCCCCGTTGAAGGCGGGGCCTGTTCGTTTTTTCAACGGGTGAGCCTGGAGCGGAATGGCTAGTCGATCCCAGTCCATGTGGTGGTTGCAGTGCAGACGTAAAAATCAGTATTCGGTCCGGTTCCAGCGCTGTTGGAATAGAGGCTCCCGATGACGCAGGGGGTCGAGGGAGTGGTGTTGCCTCGAATCCAGGTAGGGACGCTGGGGCTGGTGGTGAACCGCGAATAGGCCTTGGTCGCGTTGGTCACGGTTACGGATTCGCCGATGGCGTACATTCCCACCGTTTTGTCGGCCAACAGGGGAGTGCCGGCGGTGATGTCGTCCTCGATGCTGTAGGATGCGCTCCCCTTGTTGACCCCCATGATGGTTAAATCGCTGACCGGATTGGTGGTCACGATGTGGATCACGGCATTGCTCACGCTGGGAGTGCCGTTGGCAACATTCAATACGATGTTGCCCTGTGCAGTGCCGTTCGACCCAATCTTGACGCCATCGTAGAATCCTTGAACCGTAACGTTTTCGAGGGAGTTGTTGGATCCGGCCAAGAGCACGGCGGCGCCGCTGCCCGGAACCGTTCCCGTGTTGGTGCAAGTCAAACCGTGGATCCCGCGGGTGCTGACGCCGCTGATTCCGCCGCAGATGGTCGAGGAGGTTGTCGATGTTCCAGCGTCGAAGGTGATATCGGTATAGGGTCCGGAGTTCTGTGCGCCGCTGCCAACTCTGAAGCCAGTGCCGGGAATCTGGTAAAAAGCTACGCGTCGAATGTAACTCTGCTCCTGAGCATTCGTGTTGATGATGCCGACGGTCACGGCTCCTTCTCCATTGAGCACCAGATCTTCGACAGAAATCCCGGTGCAACCGGCGGTTGGGCAAGCAAGGGCGCCGGTGGAGATTCCCATCTGAATCATGGGGTTCAACGCGGAGCTGGTTTTGATGGTGGTGACTGCCGTTCCGCTTACTACGGAACCCGATCCCTCACCAACGATCCTGGTTTGGTTGGGCAAAACCCACGTATTGCTGATGGTGATAGTCCCGGCCGGCAGGAGAATCGTAGCCGGAGAAGTATAGGTGGTGCCTCCATACGTCCATGGCGTATCGCCGGAGGGGCAGGTCAAGCTGGAGATTCCGCGCGCATCAATGACTGCCGTATTGGGAGTCGAATGAATCAGGCCCAAGGCGGCGTTGATTTTGGCACAAATGTTGGTGGCAGAACTGGTTCCGGCGACGGCGCTGGCGTCGATGTAGGCGGTGGAGAACGTAACTCCCGTGCCGTAAACGGAGTTGTTGCCCTGGGTTTGAGCGGTCAATTGGCTGGGGATGGCCGCAAACCACACGGCCATGAGGGCGGTCGCTAAGCAGAAAGCGAAGTTAAGTCCGAAAATTCTTTTCATAAGATGTCTCCTGAATCGATATGTTCATTCGTTTGGAAGTTCCGCATCTCCCAATCCTGTTCCAAGCGGGAGGTGCTGTCAGCGGCTGAGCCACAACGGCGCGGCCGCGCGTCTCTCACGGACCGCCTCGGCTTACTTCCATGCCCCGGCCACGCAGGCCCACATGCTTCCTCCCGTGCCGGTCGTGCTGGAAAAGATGCTTCCATTTGCAGTGCACGATTTGCCGGTGATCGAGGCCGACGTGCTGCCCACGATCCAAGTCGCGAAATTCGGACTCGTCGTGAAGCGGGAATACCCGTAGGTAATATTGCTGGTACTGACAGGCTGGCCCAGCAGATACATCCCGACGGACGAGTTTGTCACGCACGTGGAGGTCGTGTGGTCGTCGATCGTGCAAGGAGTGCCTGCCGAAGTGGTCAGGCTCACGGCCGAGATTGCCAGATTAATTGGCGAACTTCCGGTCCCGGTATTGTCGATGTTAATGAGGTTGGTCACGCTGCCGACCGTATCGGTTCCCGTGATGTTGAAGAGAAGGTTGGCCTGGGTGGGGTCGCCTGTGGAGCCAACGTAGATTCCGGTGTTAAAGCCGTCGATGCGCGCATCTTCAATGGTGGTGCTGTTTCCGTTGAGCAGGATGGCGTAGGTGGCGGCGGAGGTTGAGTCCCCCAGGCAGCTGATTCCGTGGATGCCTCGCGGTTCCACATTGGCGGTAATGTTGACGCAGTTGGTGGCGGATTTCGGCAGGCCCGATGTCTGCTGGAACACGATGTTGGTGTAAGGTCCGGAGTGGTCGGCAGCGCCGTCCCCGGTGCTGTCTGGGTCGGCGCTGAGGTAAAGTCCGTTGGCCAGGACGTTTTGAATCGTGACATCATCCACATAGCTCTGCTCTTCCGCGTTGTTGTTGTCGATGCCATCGATGTAGGTGCTGCTCACCGTCTGCCGGTTTCCGTCAACCGTGAGATGCAGGATCCGGACGGCAAAAACGATGCCCTGCGTTACGGTGGCCGAGGTGTTTGGTGCACCCATGTGAATGACGGCTGGGTTGGCGGTCCCGTTTGTCCCCGCATAGACGAATGGATCCGCAAACCCGGAAGCAGCTTGAAGGGTGGTTATGCCAGGGCCTTCGCCGATCAATTGCGTCTCGTCAGGCACAACCCATGAACTGGAAGTGGTAATCGTCCCAGACGGGAGGAGCACCACGGAAGGTGGTGCGAAGATTGGTTGGCCCGAGCCGTTGACGCCAATGATAAAAGGGTCCGACGAGCATGACAGCGGCGTCGGCGGAACAATTCCCCGAGCGTCGACAACCGTTCCGGCTTTAAGTCCGCTGGTCGCCAAAACCGAGGCGATCCTGGCACAAAGGTCGCCGGTGGCGGAGGTTGTCGCGGAGCTGACGTCGATATAACTTTGCGAGCCGAAGCTGGACTGTGTCGAGCAATTTCCATACACTAGATTGTTGCCTGCCACAGGCGAACATCCTTGAGCCAGCGCACGGGTTGGAGAAGTTGAAATCCAACCCAATAGAATCATCGCGGTTGCGAAGAACAGAAAACGAAGTAGAACTGCTTTTGCCGTCATAAGAAGTCTCCTTGAGTATCAATTCTTTTTGTCCAAAGCCAAGTGACAGTTCCGGCCTACTTATAGGCCTTCCATGTCGGGCTGGTGCCGCCGCCGACACAAATGTAGAGAGTGTCAGTGCCTGAGGCGGTGCCGCTCGAATTCGAGAAAATGGAACCTACCGCGCAGCCTCCGGACGTGGGTGGCGTGGTAGACGCATAGCCCCAGGTAGCAACGGGCCACGTGGTGGAACTCGAGGTGCTGGGTTGATTGAAAGTGCTGAGCCGAGAATACCCGCCGGCGGTGGGCTCGCCGAGAACGTAGATTCCAGCGCCAATCCCAACGCTGTAGGCAGAGATACTCTGCAGCGAGGTGACGGTTTCGTCGTCCAGAATTGCGTACTCCGCCCCGGTATAGCTTTGAATCTCGGAAAGAGTCAAGTCCGTGACCGATCCCCCCGCGAACGTAGTGCAGGCATTGGTAGTGCCGTAGGTTTTCGCAGGATTGCAGATGTGAACGGTATTGACGATTGGGCCGGAACTGCTGTCGGAACCCCCGCCGCCAATCGCGCCGGTGATGTTGAGAATGACATTGCCGGCGGCGGAGTCGTGAGCTCCGACGGCGATGCCATCGACCACCCCTTCGAAGTGGCCATCTTCGATGGTGTTGCTGTTGGCGTCCAGATAGACGCCGGCATACGGTACGCCGCTCGCAGTGCAGGTGAAGCCATGAATCCCCTTGGTCTGCGCGTTGACGATCTTTATGCACGCCGTGGAGGTGGACTGGGCGCTGCAATAAGTTGGCGAAGTCACGGTGCAACTGGTACCCCCGGCTGAAGGGGTGAGATCTGTGTAAGGACCGGAGTTATTGGCACCGCTAGTTTCGATATCGAGGGCGATCCCCTCGACCCAGTGGAAGGTGACATGACTCACGTAGCTGCCGTCCTGGGAGTATTCGTTCTGAATGCCGATTACGTCCAGCGCATTCGAGGTGGCAGTCGGCTGGCCATTTATTTCCAGGTCCGAAATCCCGACGCCGGTGCAATAACCCCCGCTGGGACAGGTCGAAGAGCTTCCCATCTGAATCATGGGAGTGCCAGTAGCAAGAGCCGCGGGAACAACAATCGCGGTGTTGGTGCGGCCCGCGCCAATGATTCGCGTTTGGTTGGGCAGCACCCAGGCGGTGGACATGAAGATCGCACCCGGTGGAAGCAAAACAGTGGTTGGGGGCAAAGTGCTTGAGGTGGGCCAGGGGCTGGTGCTGGCGGCACAGGGATTGCTGCTGCCGACGGGAATTCCCCGGGCGTCAATCACCGCCCCAGCGGGCGGAATGATCCCGCTTGTGGAATAGACATAGTTTAGGATTGTGCAAATGTCGTTCTTGCTGGCGCCGCCTGTGTATTTGAAGGCAAAGACGCTGGCGTCGATGTAGGCGGTTGAGAATGTCACGGATGCGGTTGGGGTGCCGGTATACACCGCGTTGTTCCCCCAAGCCGCGGTTTGCGCCTGCAGACGGCCGGGTGAAACGGAAAACACAACCAGAAAAACAGCCATCGCTGCGAGGAAAGTCCTGGTAGCGATTGTTCTGTCGATGCTCATAGGTTCCTCCTTGTAGTAGTGAATACTTCAGTAGTGAAATACTTCGAACGGAAAAGTTGCTGCGACTACGGTTGACACTTCGACCCGGTGGGCTGGGCAAAGTTTCTTAGACGTGTGGCGGATATTGCGTTGCGGTTGGAAGACAGCCTGCAACCCCAAGGGCTGCGAGTCTAGACCGCACGTTCGGGGATTGAGGACACAGAAGTTCTTTTGTTACGAAATTAGGACGAGCCCTGCACAATCAGAGGGTTGCGGAGGGTAAAATAGCAGGTATGGCCTCGCGGTTGTTCGGATTTGTGGTATTGGGTTTGGCGGTAGTGGCATGGGCGCAGCAGGATTCGCCGGCCAGTAACGGCGGAAGTTCGTCTCCGGCGAATTCAGCTCAGACAGACTCCTCACAAAAGAATTCATCGCCGGCCAATGCGGGCCAACCGAATTCCGGTTCCGCTCAATCCCCGTCACCTGCTTCTGCTGCTCGTCCAAATGGAAGCAGTTCTTCCGCGGCGAACTCTCCGAATACGGCGCCGAAATCATCGAGCCAGCCGCCTGTCAACTCGATGTCGGATGACCTCACGTTTCCGGAGGACGAAACGGCGCCGCCGCCATCTTCTTCTGCGCCGCCCGGGTCTACGCCGTCCGCGTCGAAATCTTCATCGCCGAAGGCGCCCGACTTGACGCCGCCGCGCTCGGACCGTGTGCAGGCCGGCGATCTGCCGCCGGACGTTGGAGAAAGCTCGAGCAAAGAGACGCAAACCGATTTGAGCGCTCCCGAGGATGATGCCAAGACGCATCCCCACAGCGTGGACTCGCTGAACGAAGCCGAGTTGGAGTCGAACGGCGGCGTGAGCGAATTTCATCCCTGGGATCCACACAAGTCGGCGAAGGATGTTGAGATAGGAGATTTCTATTTCAAGCGCCAAAACTACCGCGCGGCCGAGGATCGTTACCGGGAAGCGCTGCACTATAAAGACAACGACGCCATCGCAACCATCCGCCTGGCTGTGTGCCTGGAGAAGCTGGGTTTGCTCGACGACGCGCGCGCCGAATATGAGAGCTATTTGAGGATTCTGCCGCACGGTCAGCAGGCCGAAGAGGCGCAGAAGGCGATCGAGCGGTTGAAGGCTCCGGCGAAATAAGGGTGCCTGAAATCTTCTTCACCACAGAGGCACCCTTCGACTCCGCTCAGGGGCAGGCTCCGACACGTGGAAAACCTTTGAGCCGGTAAAACCCAAGACGCGTTGGCCTTTGGCAATATGGGTTAGGTTTTCTCAGTGTCTCCGTGCCTCCGTGGTGAAGTATCTCTTTTCGAGAGGCCGGTTATTTCTTATTTCTCCACGCGAATAAATTCGCCGGTGGAGGCGTTGACCGCAACCGTGAGCTTGGCCGATTCGCGATTGGCGCCATAAATCACGTACCAGACGAGCTCGTTCGTGTTGTGATTCCAATCGCAAACGTAGTTGACGATCGTGGTGGGATCTTTTTCCAGGATCTTGTCGCCGCCGTGCTTTTGCGCGGTGGCGAGGGCCTGGTCGGAATCGACCTTGAGGAACGCGACGTCGAAAACCTGCGTGGAAGCGTTGTTGGGGTTGTAAGTGTCTTCGGTGCCGGGCGAGACGCCGCGCGAGGGAGCGTCGGCGGTGGCGCTGCCGGACCAGATATAAGGTTTCACGGAGCGCAGCGCGGGAGAGCCGAAGCTGGCGCGCCACACCGCCCACTTGCCGTCCTGTCCGTTGCCATCGCTGGTGGCGGTAGATTCGATGCGGAAAGGTTCGGCGTCTCGCGCCCAGCCCCGGGCGGCGATGTAAACCTTCTGGAAAGCGGAACGGCCGGTGAGAAGTTCCGGGCCCTTGGGCTGGGGTTTGGCTTCAGGCGGCTTGCCGGTGTTCGAGTCGCAGGCGGCCAGCAGCGCCAGGATCATGAATATGGCTAGCGCGAACTTCCCGACGTTCCCCGTGGGCATGGCGACCTTCCTGTTATAAATGTTTGGGTTTGATGACCGCGAAACATTTTACCCGAAACGCGGAGAAACGCGAGAAAAGCCGATATGGATTCCCGCCTGGAACGTTTGCGGCAGGCTCTGGCCGGGGCTGTGGCCGGAATGTCGAACCAGCAACTGGGCTGGCATCCGCCGGGCAAGTGGTGCGCGGCGGAGGTGCTGGAACATCTGTACCTGACCTATACCGGAACCATCAAAGGATTTCAGCGGCTTCTGGAAGCGGGCAAGCCGCTGGCCGCGCGGACGACATTGGCGCAACGCTGGCGAGTTCTGGTGGTGGTGGGCTTGCGCTACTTGCCGAATGGGCGAAAAGCGCCGCCCGTGGCCGAACCCCGAGGTTTGCTCCGGGAGAAAGTACAAGCTGAGGTGGGGGCTAAAATTGCGGCCATGGATGAAATCATCGAGCAATGCGAGACGCGCTTCGGGCGCAGAACTAAACTGCTGGATCATCCCATCCTGGGTCCGCTAACCGCCGCCCAGTGGCGCACATTTCACCTGGTGCATGGGCTGCACCATGAGAAACAAATACAACGGCTGCGGCGGGATGCGCCGGATTAATCCAGCATGCCTGAGGGAACGCCGGCCTTGCGCGCCTCCTCCTGCGTGTCATCGAGTTTTTGTTTGGCGTCGTCGATGCTCTTCTGCTTATCGGCAATCTGCTGCTTGTATTGCGCGTCCTGCTTATCCCACTGGGCAGAGTTGCGCAGGCGATTGCCAACATCGGCATACATGGCGGCGGCGCGGATCTGGTATTCGCGCTGCAGAACATCGAGTTCGCGGGCGAGAAGATCAATCTGATCTTTTTGGGAGGCAATCTTCTTTTGCCACTCCTTCCACATCGCTTCTTTCTTTGCCTGGTCTTCTTCCGGCGAGGCGGCGGGCTTGGTTGCGGCACCGGTTTTATCGGCGGCGGCTTTGTCGGTGGATTCGGCGGCTTTGTCGGCGCCAGCCTCTTCGGCGGCGGGCGCGGGTTCGCCGACGATGGAGAGTTTGTCGTCTTTCGGAAGATTGTCGTTGTCGTAGACCTTAGGTTTGGATTTATCCGGCGAGTCCTTGCGCGCCTTGCGCGCGAGGTCGCCCAGCGATGTTTGATCCTGAGGCTGGGACTGCGACTGGGCTGGCGACGAAGGCTGGGACTGCGATTGGCTTTGCGCCCCGGCCGTGGAAGCCAGCAGAGCGGTAGAAAACGCGGCTGCGAAACTCAAGTATGCGATGCGCTTCATAGCTTTATCCTTTGCTTTTCCTTGCCTTTGCCCTTGACCGGGCCGCGGCTTGCGGTCTCCAGCCCTAACTTTGTGTTCATCAGGCCCGGCTGGCAATGCCGACACGGGCACCGGTGTTTGCCGTCAAACGCTTCTCCGCCAAGAATCCTCCGATGTGGTGGTCGAGCCGGGCAGCCTCGCCGGCGATGTCAGAGGCAAGTTGGCGGGCTGCCTGAGGGTCGCGACTGTCCGCCAACTGCTGTGCGTATCCCGCGATGGTGGCCAGAGAGGTGCGCAGCTCCAGCGCCATCTCCGCCGAGATTTCGTCGTGCAGTTCCTGCTGATGGCGAATGCGTTCGAACTCGCTGAGGTCGGTGATCAGGCACGCGGCTCCCAGCAGGCCGCCATCGACAGCCGGGACCGGCGAGATCATGACCGCAATGTGGCGCTTGTGACCGGCCGGCGTGGCGTAGCTGGCCTGAACTTGACGGCCCGGACCGCCCTGCCGCAGCACCTGGCGGACTTCTTCGGCGAGTGACACCGGCCGACCCGCCGCCCCCGCAGGATCGGCGTCGGGTGCGGACCCCAGAGTGTCGCGGAACACATCTTCGGCGCTCATGCCCGCGGGCGACGCGAAGCCCAGCAGATCTTTGGCCGCGGGATTGGCCTGCTTGACCAGTCCATTCACGCCGAAGACGAGAACACCCGAAGAAAGATTGGAAAGCACGGCCTGGCTGAAGTTTTCCGTGGTGCGGGCGCGGCGCTGTTCGGCCTGGGTCTGCACCTGCAACTCGTGTTTTTGCTGCTTGAGCTGCTGGATGACGGTGTTGTAGATGTGCAGCGGCAGGGCAGCGGAAGAAGGCGCGGATTCCGAAACGAGATTGCCTTCTTCCGTAATGCTGCGGCGCAGGTGGCGAATCAGCACGACCGCGAAGACGAAGGCGCAGGCGGCGAGAAACAGCACGAGGCCGGCGCGCAGCACCAGGGGATTGGCCAGCAACCTTACCACCAGAGCCTCCCGTACCAATTCAAGAACTGGTTGCCGAAAAAGAAAGCCAGCAGCGCCATGCTGCCCAGGAAAACGCCGAACGGCATCTGGTAATAGCGATAGACCATTTGCGCGGATTGCCATCCGCGGCGGCGCGCCGCTTGCGCATTGGCCAACCGGCGGGCGAAGCGCTGCGTGCGTTTGACCCAGACCAGCAGCACTGCGGCCAAGCCAAACACCGAGCCGGCCAGCGACCCCGTAAAGATGGTAAACACCGTCAGCTTCATGCCCAGAAACGCGCCCACCATAGCCATCAGCTTGACGTCGCCGAAGCCCATGCCTTCCATGCCGCGCCAGCGCAGGTAGGCGGCTCCCGTGCCGTAGATGAACGAAGCGCCCAGCGCCGCTCCCAGCAGGGAATCGACGAGGGATAACACACGGCCAGCGAGATCGGCGCTGAAGGGCAGATTCACGAAACCAGGCAAAAACTGCGAAGCCAGATCGTGAACCGGAACCGCCAGGCTAAAAAGCAGGCCCAAAGCCAGTCCGGGCAGCGTCAACTTGTCGGGCAGCAGCTTGGTTTCCGCGTCCGTGAAGATGAGGCCCAGCAAGAGAAATCCGAAGATGCAGTATTTCAGCGTGGCCAGGGTCAGCCCGAAATAGGCGTAGCAGGCCACAAACAGCGCGCCGGTGAGCAATTCGATGAATAGATAACGCGGAGAAATCCTGGTCTTGCAGCGGCGGCAGCGGCCACCGAGAATCAGCCAACTTAAGACGGGAATGTTGTCGTAGAACGCGATCAGCCGTTTGCAGCCGGGACACGCCGAGCGCGGCGTCACCACCGACAACCCCAGGGGCAGGCGATAGATACACACGTTCAGAAAGCTGCCGAGAGCCAGCCCGAAGAGAAAAATCGCCGATGCGAAGAATGGATCCACCGATTTGTTTTGGTGTTTCAGCCGGGCAGTGTGCGCTTTGTTCGAGCGCACGCCTCCCTGGAAGAACGCGGGTATTGCCGGTTCTTGAGTCGATTATAAGGCGCTCGAGGAGGGAGGATAAGGTACCAAAGTCACTGTCCGAGCGGGCAACGGAACTTCTGCCGCACGGACCTCAGGGAAGAGTGAACCGCAACAATTCGCCTTCAAGCTTTGGTGCGGAGGCGATGTCGGCGGGAAGGCGTCCGCGCCATTGTTTCCAGCCGCGGGGAACGAGGCGAGTCTGAGGCATCGGGAGTGCACTCCAGCCTTCGGCGGTCTCTTCGCGCAGAGAGAATGAAAAGGCGGGCGCGGCGGCAATTTGACCTGCAGCCATCAGCGCCCACTCATACAAACTGGCCTGCAGGTTTTCCGTAATCGATTCCACCGGTTCAAGGCAGAGAATCCATTCGTGGCGGGCCAGGCCAAGATAATAACCCGGGATCTCGCGCTCGGCGGCCACGATGCGAGCGCCGTATTCGCGGGCGATGCGGAGGGTTGAATCCTGGGAAGCGTGATCCACAATCAGAATTTCGTTACAGGGAAGAAGCATTTCCAGAGCTCGGCCCAGGCGGAGCGCATCGTTCGCCGTGTGCAGCAATGCGGTGATTGGGGGCATGGCCAGGAATTTGTACTGCACGAGGGAGTGTACCCGAAGCTGAGGCCGGGTGGGTTCGAACTGGGAAGCAAGGCGGCAGCAAGCAGCGTAAATGTTTGACCTGCCGATATTCCTGTGGGAGACTTTCGTGGGAATTCATGAGGTGCAGCAGCGGAGTCGCGCGGAACGGTTCCATCCAACGGGCTCTCGCGTCGGCTGCCCTGAGTCTCCTGCTTACCGCAACCCTGCCGGCCCAGCAGCGATCAGGCGCGCTGAACGATCCTGGTTCACTCAAGGATTTTTCTACGGCGTACAGCACTGCTCCTGGCACCGGCGTGCTCGTTCTCACCGTATACTCCGAGAACAGCCGGACTCATCTCGACCGGCAGGCGCTGGCCAAGTTGGTGGACCTGCGTAGCCAAGCCGCTACCTGGCAGACCACGGAAGACACTTCGCAAGCGGTGTTTACCAACGTAGCGTTCGGGAGTTACGACGTTGAGGTGAGCGCGGTCGGCTATCTCAGCGCGCATAAAGAGATGCAGTTGATGAACCAGCCGCACCCGCTTGAGCTCAGCGTTGTGTTGCAGCGCGACCCTGCGGCGGCGAATCTTGATGTGGCAGGCGCCGCCATGCCGGCGAAAGCACGCAAGGAAACCAAGCATGGCGTCGCGGCACTGAAGTCGGGCAATTTCAAGGAAGCTCAGAAACAGCTCAGCGACGCCTACCAACTGGTTCCAACCAACCCCGACCTGAATTTTCTGCTGGGATACTTGTATTTTCAGAAGAAAGACTACGCGCGAGCGGGGAATTATCTTCGCACGGCCACGAACCTCAATCCGCATAATGTGCAGGCGCTCACTTTGCTCGGCAGGGTGGGGCTGGAACGGCAGGACTACGCTGCCGCGCGTTCGGCGCTGGAACAAGCGGTAGTGGCTGATTCTGAAAACTGGCTTCCCCACAACCTGCTGGCCGATGCTTATCTGCGACAGAAGAACTTCGACAAAGCGCGAGACGAGGCTCAGGTTTCGATCGATAAAGGCAAGAGCAAGGCCCGTGCCGCCCAACTGGTTCTTGGCCAGGCCCTGGTGGGGATGGGACGCGATGAGGAGGGCGTTGAGGCGCTGAATGCTTTCTTGCAAGATTCGCCGCGTCATCCCATGGCTGGGCAAGTGCGCAATCTGATTGCGGAGATTCGGCAATACGACTCCAGTCCGAGGTCCGTGGAGTCCGCAACGAGAACGGAGGCTTCTCTCTCGGGAATGGACCCGCTGCTAGCTTTGCCTGGTCCCGGACTTTCCCTGAAGACGTGGCAGCCGCCCGGCGTTGACGATCTCCAGCCGGTGCTGGCGGCGGGTGTGGCCTGCCCTTCGGAAAAAGTAATCGATGGAGCCGGGGATCGCGTGAAGCAGTTGGTGGAAGATGTTTCTCGCATGGCTGCGGTGGAAGATCTGCTGCACCAGACTCTCGACCAAATGGGCAACCCGATAAGAACGGAGACGCGAAAGTTCAACTACGTGGCTTCGATGTCGGAGTCTGAACCGGGTCTGGTGACCGTCAACGAGTATCGCGCGGACAAACTGAACCTGGCCGGTTATCCCGACCAGATCGCCAGCACAGGCTTCGCCGCATTGGCACTGGTCTTCCATCCACTCATGCGGGACAACTTTGAAATGACGTGCGAGGGACTGGGAGGCTGGCATGGGCAGGCCACGTGGCTGGTCCACTTCCGCCAGCGCGATAATCGGCCCAGCCGGATCCACAGTTACAAGGTAGGCAATCAGGTCTATGCGGTGAGGCTGAAGGGCCGCGCCTGGATTTCGGCCGAGGGTTTCCAGATCGTGCGTATCGAATCCGAGTTGGTGAGTCCGATGCCTGAGATCCAGCTTCTCAGCGAACACCAGATCGTGGAGTACATGGCCGTCCGGTTCCCGAAGAAAAATCTTCAGCTCTGGCTGCCGAAGAGCGCGGAGATTTATTTCGATTTCCGCCGTCACCGCTACTACCGGCGGCACAGCTTCGACCACTACATGCTGTTTTCCGTCGATTCTGAAGAAAAACGCGGCGAACCCAGGAAGACTGCACCTGGGCCCGCGTAGAATTCTAACGAGGTGCCGGACGCAAGCCCGCAGCGCGAATTCCGCTATTGCCGTTCCACCATTTTACTTCCACCGTCGCGCACGAAAGCCTGGGTTGGTTTCGGCGCTCCTATTGCGAATTGCCCAACTTCGGCCGGTCGGCATTCGGGTTCGGCGCTTTGGTTACGGCGAGCGGAGCCTGCAAGGTGAAGTTCAGGACGGTTTCCGCAGGCAGTTTGATCTTCTGATTTTTGCTGGCAGCTTGCGCGCCGCCTCCTGCGCCGGCGCCGGCCGCAGCTCCGATTCCCGCGCCTTTTCCACCACCCAGGATGCCGCCAAGCACTGCTCCGACGACCGCCCCGGCGCCCACCTTTTCGCCTGTACTTTTTCCCCGCGAACTGCCTTCCTTCCGGTACTGGTCGGTCTGCAGGCTGTAACTGTTGCCATCCGCCGTGATGCTATCGAGTTGCAACACCACCACCGACTGTCCGGCGAACTTGCCCGCGCTCTTCACGTCAACGATGTGTCCGGTGATGTCGGTGCCCGCTGGAATGGCTTCCACTCCATTGGCGGAAAGAGGAGCGTTCAGCGTGGCGTGAAACGGATCTCCGACCTGGCTGGTTTCGCTGTCGATACTGTCGATGAGGCGAACCGAAATCGGCGTGCCCTGGTCAATGTTCAACTTCTTCGGCGGCGGCGGCTGCTGGGGTGAAACAGCTGAAGCGGGTGAAGCAGGTGAAACGGGCGGCGGCGGCGGAGCACTTGCGGCAACCGCAACGGACGGCGGAGCTTGCGGCGCATCCGGGGACGGCGGCTGCGGTTGCGAGTTGTCGGCCGTTGTGGCCGCCTGTGATGGAGGCGCGTCGCTTGTCGACGCAGCATCGTCGGCCTCGCCGGACCTGCGCGACTTCTTGCCTGGGGCAGGTTTGGAATTCTGAGCTTGAGCCCTGCTGAACTCCTGCCTGGCTGGTGACGCCGGCGCTGGCGAGGCCGTAGCTGCAACCGCATTCCGCACCTGCAGATTGTTCACCACTACCTTCACTCCGGCCACCGACGCCGCCTGCCGCGCGGCAGCGTCGCGTTGCGCGTCGCTGTCTACATTGCCGGCGACTGTTACTACGCCGTCGTTCGACCGCACACTGAGGTGCTTGCTGGAAAGGCCGGAATCCTGGCTGAACTTCGTCTGAATGTCGCCGGAAATCTTGGCGTCGTCTGGCTTGTGTCCGCAACTCACACCCACAACCAGAGCGGCCGCCGACATAAGAACTGTGAGCAGTGGCGAAGATTTCCTCATGACTCGACTCCGGAAACGGTGCAGGCACGACTTGCTCCAAAACATCGTTACAGTTTAGATGCACAAGCAGTTTTTGTGGAGGAATTCGTGCCGGAATCGTGGCAGGCCCGCAGCCTTTGCGGCCTGGTCCGCACTGGACATCCGGCAATCGGCGGCAGTGATCCGCCAGAGAGCGTCAGCTCTGGCGGAGGAATCTGTAGTCGACAATGGAAGCGGCCAGGCCCGCGCCGGCTTCGTTGTCGTTTTCTTGATCCTCGTTGGCTTCCGCGTCCGCAGTGGCTTTCGCGCGCATGATCCGGCCCTGGCACAACACGCTGCGGTTTTTTTGTCCGGAGATTTCTTCCGGCATTTCGAACACCATTTCAATCAGCGCATTGACGGGCAGCTGCTGCGGCCCCTGAAATAAAACACCGGTCTGGCTCAGGTTTTCGATGATGCCTTCGTGCCATATGCTGGTGCTGTTGACCCGGTAGCGCAGGGGCAATTCGAGTTTGAGTCGCCGGGCGCGCGGCACCCAGGATGGCTTCTTCTCGTGCGGGTGGCTGCGCCGGATGCCGGTTTCCGGCTTCCCGTGCTCCACGCGCTGGGTGCGGCGCATGGTGGTCCAGTCGTACTTGTATTCGGCCGCGCACAGCAGGCAAATTTGGTAATAGTCTCCATCATCGCCGCGCCGCGGCCAGGAAAACTCGTGCGAGCAGCGCCCCAGCATGAGAACATCCATAATCTTCTTCTGCGGCATGATGATTGCGTCCGGACCGGGGAGCGGCCAGAGACACTCTCATCATCTCCCGGAGCCGAGCCTTTGGGTAGTTACCTTGGGGTCAGGCGAGGATGTGGCCCCGAAGGCAACTCTTGTAGTTGCAGGGATTTAGCCTGTGCAAAGTCTTCCACGCGCTGGCCGCGGCGGGCTCGCGTGTATCATCTCGGCATGGCAGAGAGTTTTGCCCCTGAGGTCGCCGCGTTCGTTCTTGCCGGCGGCAAGAGCACGCGTATGGGAAGAGACAAGGCCTTCGTGGAGTTTGAGGGCCGCACCCTGCTGGCGCGTGCGCTGGACGTGACGCGGTCGGTTACCCCGGACGTGCGCATCGTGGGCGCAGCCGAGAAGTTCAGCGAGAAGTTCAGCGGGAAGTTCGCCGCATTCGCGCCGGTGGTGGAAGATGTTTTCCGCGACTGTGGTCCGCTGGGCGGAATCCACGCCGCTCTTCAGGCTTCGTCGGTGGAGTTGAACCTGGTGTTGGCCGTGGATACGCCCTTTGTGCCGCCGTCATTTCTGCAGTTTTTGATCCGGCGGGCGCAGAGCGTGTCAAATGCGGCAGCAACCGTGCCGCGCGTGGCAGGCCGATGGGAACCCCTGTGTGCGGTCTATCGCCGCCCATTCGGCGAAGCCGCCGAGAGTGCTTTGCGCGCGGCGCGCTATAAGATCGACCCTCTGTTTGCCATGGTCGTAACCACGGCGGTCGAACAAGAAGAACTTGAAGCGGCAGGTTTCTCGCCGGAAATCTTCCGCAATCTCAACACCGAGAAAGACTTGAAATCGGCGCAAGAAAAAGCGGCGAGTTGAATCAAATCGGTAGTGGTGTAGTTTGGACCTCAACGGCACGGCGTCATCCCGAAGCCCCGCGTTTTCTCCAGCGGGGCGAGAGCCTGCCCTGAGCGAAGCCGAAGGGGATCTCGCGCTGGAGTATTTTCAAACTGCACCACCACCATCAAATCGAGAAACTGCAAACCAGGATCGCGTAGAGTGAATTGAACCATGCCCGACAACGCACCGCTTGAACACTACATCGAGTTTCGCGAAGTTTCCAAGAGCTTCGGCGATAACCACGTCCTCGACCGCGTCAGCTTTAACGTTGTTCCCGGCGAAACCGTCTGCATTCTCGGTCGCAGCGGCGTCGGCAAGTCCGTCTCTTTGCAAATCATCATGGGTTTCCTCAAAGCCGATTCCGGCCGCGTGATCGTCGCCGGCCAGGACATCACCGGCTACGCCGAAGAGCAGATGGAGCCCATTCGCAAGAAAGTCACCATCGTATTTCAGAACGGCGCGCTCTTTGATTCGCTGACCGTGGGCGAAAACGTGGCTTTCCCTTTGCGCGAAACTCGCGGTTTGACGGAACAGGAAATCTATCAGATTGTCGACGGCCTGCTGGAGATGGTCGGAGTGCAGGAGATGCGCGACCTGCTTCCCTCCGATCTTTCCACCGGCATGAAGCGCTCCGTGGCCATCGCCCGCGCGCTCGCCGCGCGGCCCGAATGCGTTCTCTACGACGAGCCCACCACCATGGTCGATCCGCTGATGGCGCAACTTCTCGGCGACCTGATCAAGCGGCTAAAGATTCAACTCAAGCTGACCAGCATCGTCGTCACCCACGACATGCGGCTGGCGCAAAAATTAGCCGAGCGCGTCGTCTTCCTGCATGAAGGCCGCGCCATCTTCTTCGGAACCTACGCCGAAATGGAAAAATCTCCCGAACCCATCGTGCAGGAATTCCTGCAACTGGATGAATTGAAGATCGAAGCGTAAGGGCCAATTCCCCGCGAAACGGTGGTAACATCTCCGAACTGGCGCCCCGCCAGCAATCTATGAGTTCAGCGGCAGGAGGCACGTGGGGCAAGCCCGGAAATCCCGGTTCGGCGCCTTAGGCACGGTTTTCCTCGCGGCCAGCTGCGGGCTGGGCTTTGCCCAATTGGAGACGCGGGCGAGTATGCCCGTCACGGCGGAGGCTTGGGCCCTCGGCGTTGGGGATTTTAATGGAGACGGCGCGCTGGACGTCGCCGCCATCACCGTGTACTCCACCAACCACCTCGCGATCATGATCGGAAATGGGGACGGAACGTTCGGGAAACCTACCTATTACACGGTCGGGAGCGAGCCCCCAAACTCCGTCGCCGTGGCTGACCTGCGGAATAACGGCAAGCTGGACCTCGTGATAGGGGAGTCTCTCACCGACAGCGTTTATGTCCTGCTCGGAAACGGCGACGGGACCTTTCAGCAGGCCGTTCCCTACGCCACGCTCGGGCGACCTTTCCTCGCCGGAGTCGGAGACTTCAACAACGACGGCAAGCCCGACATTTGGGCGCTGACCAACGAATACCGAAGCTGCGGCTGTATCGAAGTCCTGCTCGGCAACGGCGATGGCACCTTCGGCGCGCCCATTTTGACGCTTCTGGCAACTTCCGCCTTCGCCGCCGCCAGCGGCGACTTCAACGGCGATGGCAAGCTCGACATCGTGGCCAGCGAAACCTTTGGCGACTCCCAACTTGAGGTCATGCTGGGCAACGGCGATGGAACCTTCCGGCGCGGCGAGACCTACCATATCGACGACTACGCCACCATTGCAGTTGGCCAATTCGTCACCGGCAGCAAAAACCTGGACTTGGCACTCGCCGAGCCCGAGGTCGGTGAGATCGCGATTCTGCTGGGCAATGGCGAGGGAAGCTTCCGGCAGGGCCAGGTGATCCCGGGATCCTTTCCCGCCGGTATCTCCACCGCCGACTTCAACGGCGATGGCAAGCCCGATCTCGTTACCGTCGCAGGCCTCGATTTAAATCAGGTGGTCACATATCTCGGCAACGGCGACGGCACATTCCAGCCGGGTGTGAGTTTTCCCCTGGGCAATGAATGCGTATTCCCCGCCACCGGCGATTTCAACGGCGACCATAAGATCGACGTAGTAGTGCCAAATAATATCGGCGACTCTGTCATCACCCTGCTCAACACTGGCGTCGTCGCATTCTCGCCCACCACGCCGATGGCTTTCGGCAAACAAGCCGTGGGCGCCACCAGCGCTCCGCAAACTGTCACGCTCACCAACACCGGCTCCGCCACGCTGAAAATCTCTGGCATCACCGTCACAGGCCAGTTCAAAATGAGTTCCACCACCTGCCATTCGCAGGTCGCGCCCGCCGCAAGCTGCTCCATCAGCGTAACCTTCTCGCCCCAGTCGCAAGGCGCGAAGTCAGGCCTCATCTCCATCACCGACAACGCCTCGTCGAAGCCGCAAGTCATCGAACTCTCCGGCACGGGCGGCTAGCGCCTTGGGGCAGACCACCAGCCAGCCGCGCCCAAGGTTGCCTGATGATATGATTTCTTGGCGCTGGACAAGCCCCCCCGTCCAGGTGCGCGACACCCTGTTTTTTGCGACGCCTCAGGAGGCCTGTGGAGCAAGCCCGCAAAACCCGCTGGGCTGTCCTAGCCGCCGTTTTCCTCGCGGCCAGCTGCGCCCTTGCTGGCGCCCAGTTCGAAACGCGCAGCAACTTCGCCACCCTCCCAAGCCCCGTTTCCATCGCAGTGGGAGACTTCAACCGCGACGGCAAGATGGACCTGGCCACCGCCTCCATCTTGCAGACGACCCAGATCCAGGTCTTTCTGGGGAACGGCGACGGAACCTTCGGCCCGCCCACCGCCTACGAAGTGGGCGCGAGCCCCGAGTCCATCCTGGCGCTGGACCTCAACCACGACGGGAATCTCGATCTCGTCGCGCTCGACGGCAACGGAGTGAGCGTGCTTTTCGGCAATGGAGACGGGACCTTCCAAGCCGCGATCAATTCCCAGACGGTTCAGTACCCGAGCGCCCTCGTACTGGGAGATTTCAACGGCGATGGCAAGATCGATGTCGCGATCGCGTCAAATTGCGCCTGCGTGGACGTAATGCTGGGCAACGGCGACGGAACGTTCCAAGAGTCGCCCATCGTCACCAGCCTCGAATTCCCCGTGATGGCCCTGGCGGCCGGCTACTTCGGCCCCGGCAAGCAGTTGGATTTGGCCGTGACCCAGGACTGGGGCAGCACCTCGCAGATCCAGATCCTGCTCGGCAACGGCGACGGAACCTTCCGCGTCGGCGAAACTTATCCCGTCGGGCCCTCGCCGGGGTCGATCATAACGGCGGACTTCAATGGCGATCACAAGGCCGATCTCGCGGTGGCGGAGTTTGAAGGGCGAGGCGTGGCCGTTTTCCTGGGGAACGGCGGCGGCACGTTTCAGAAGGGCGTACAGTACCCCGTCACGCAGCCCCATTCTGTGGCCGCCGCCGACGTGAATGGCGACGGCAATCCGGACCTTATCACTACCGACTACGGCCCGGAGTCCGGCACGGTCAGCGTGCTCTTAGGCAAAGGCAACGGTACGTTCGGACTCGCAACCTCGTATCCCGCCGGCAAGTTCCCGTGGTTCGCGGCGCTCGCCGACTTCAACGGAGACGGGAGGCCCGACATCGCCGTAGCGGGCTATGTCAATAACTCCGTCATCACCATGCTCAACACTGGCGTCGTCGCATTCTCGCCCACTACGGCAATGGCCTTCGGCAAGCAAACCGTGGGCGCCACCAGCGCTCCGAAGAGTGTCACCCTCACCAACACCGGCTCCGCCACGCTGAAAATTTCTGGCATCACCGTCACAGGCCAGTTCAAAATGAGTTCCACCACCTGCCATTCGCAGGTCGCGCCCGCAGCGAGCTGCTCCATCAGCGTAACTTTCTCGCCCCAGTCGCAAGGCGCGAAGTCAGGCCTCGTTTCCATAACAGACAACGCCTCCTCCAAGCCGGAAGTCATCGAGCTCTCCGGCACCGGCGACTAGAAAAGCTACCTCAATCCGCAGCCCACAGATTTTCCACAGCAGCGTGTGACATCTAACCTTGTCCACAGCATCGAACTTGCGCGATGATGACCGAGGCCGTGACTGCCGCGCACCGCGGGGATCGTCCCGTCCTATAGTCCTTTGTTCGAAAGACTTTAGTATTTAAGTTCTTTGACAACCGTACCTTGCGAGGAATTTCGCGCCAACTCGATGATTCCAGAGACTATGCAAAAAGGGGGGGAGGGTCTACCCGTTGTTTTTCGATCGCAGGCATGACTGGTTCCCGAACCCACTCGCCCCGCCAAAGAATTTATTCCGTGGAGAAATCCACTGCGGCCCGTGGAAGAGCGGCGCTTCAGCGCCGCGTAAGGCGTCTGTAATGAGTGCGGGCTTTAGCCCCAGTGGTCGTTCTTCCCGCGCGAAATGTGTTTTTCCGCAACCTCCTGGGACTCGACTTGCTCAGAATCCCTTCCGCACCAACTCCTCGATGGTCAGCGAACTCTGGGCCGAATCGCGCTTCATCATTTTCTCGACGTACTTGGCGATCAGGTCAGCTTCCAGATTCACCGGATCGCCAGGTTGGAGCGAACCGAGATTGGTCATCTCCAGCGTGTGCGGGATGAGCGCAACAGTGCAGAGTGCGTCTTCCGATTGCGCCACGGTCAGGCTGATGCCTTCAATGCAGATGGAACCCTTGTACACGGTATATTTTTCCACCTCGCGCGGCAGCTCCACACGCAGCCACCAGTTCTCCGAATCGGCGATGCGATCGAGCGCGATCAGCTTGCCCACGCCATCCACGTGGCCTTGCACGATATGGCCGCCGAAACGGCCATCGGCTTTCATGGGCAATTCAAGGTTCACCGACGCGCCCTCGCGAATGCGGGAAAAAGAAGTGCGTGCCCACGTCTCCGGCGCAAGGTCGGCGCAGAACGAACCCGGTTTGATGTGGAGCGCGGTCAGGCACACGCCGCTGACGGAAACGCTGTCGCCGGTTTTCAGCGCTCCCGGCGCGCGTTCGGCCATGATAGTGATGCGGCGGTTTTCGCCGCATTGCTCGATGCGGGCGATGCGCCCAACTTCTTCGATGATGCCAGTAAACATTGGATCTCCTGATGAGCGTGAAGACAAAAGTTCTGAACGATGAACTCAGAATACTAATCCACCACGGAGGCACTGAGGCACTGAGAAAATCGTGGAACGGTTTTTCTCCGTGTCTCCGTGTCTCCGTGGTGAAAGAAAATTCATTCTCCGTAGGGATCGCGCAAATAGCCTTCGACTGCGAAGTCCTCGCCGAAGCGGTGCAGACTTACACGCTTTATTTGCGCCGCTTCATTCATATCTCGGAACCCCTGTCCGGCAGCGAATGGAATCGAATCCGTCCCGCCGAGAATGACGGGCGCGTAATACAGGAATACTTTATCCACGACGCGCGAGGCGAGCGCTGTCCAGTTTACGGCAGCTCCGCCTTCGATCAGCAGGCTGGTAATTTCGAGTTGTCCGAGGCATCGCAAAACTTCACGGAGATCAAGACGTCCGTCCGATTTGTCGGAAGAAATCTGCTCGACTCGAACTCCACGCGCTTCCAGCTCTTCTTTTTTCTTTTCGGTATTCTTATCTTTATCATCGACGGAGTAGAACACCAGCACATCGTTCGCGTCCGGACCTTGTTTGGCCACGCTGCGCACAAGTCGCGAATCGAGCGGCAGCCGCAGATGGGAATCGAGAATCACACGCAACAACCGTCGCCGCCGCGGACCTGTGCTGCGGTCGGTAAGCAAGGGGTTGTCGGCGAGGATTGTGCCAATTCCCACCAGAATGGCATCGTGCGCGTGCCGCAGTTCATGCGCGTGAGCGCGAGCCGCTTCGCCCGTGATCCAGTTCCCGCGAAACTCGTTATCGTCAGGAGTTTTCTCCGTATGACCTTGTGCTTTAGGTGGCGGTGCAATCTTGCCATCAAGAGTCATCGCGCTCTTAAGTGTGACCAGCGGAACGCCGTGACGGATGTAGCGGGCGAAAGCTTCGTTCAATTGGCGAGCCTGCGCTTCCAGCGCTCCAACTTCCACGAGCACTCCCGCTGCGCGCAGCTTTTCGAAACCGCGGCCGCTCACCTTCGGATTTGGATCGGGCATGGACGCGACCACGCGGCGGATTCCGGCGGCAATCACCGCATCGGCGCATGGCGGAGTGCGGCCCTGATGAGAGCAAGGTTCCATATTGATGTAGAGCGTGGCGCCGCGCGCCTTGCCGCCGGCGTGTTCGATGGCTTGAACCTCCGCGTGCTTGACGCCGTCATATGTATAAGAGCCAGTGCCTACAATGTTTCCGCTTGGGTCCAGGAGGACCGCGCCGACCAGGGGATTGGGCGAAGCCAGCGCGAGGCCCTGGCGGGCGAGGTCGAGTGCGCGGTGCAGAAACTGTTCGTCAGTGGAGCGGTCGGGCATGACGTCAAGAAGTTACTGCGGATCTGCGAAACACAGACTATGATTTGCGCGGCGGGAACGCGCGATAGGAATCGTCGTCTTCCACTTCAGCGACCGCCGCGCCGCTGCGGCCTTGTGGTCCGCGGCGCACCGGCGCCATCCGATATGCATAAGGATCGGCGGGAGGCGGCGGCTGCTTTTTACCGAACCGACGTCGCAACAATTCCAACAGCGTCTTCCATCGCGAGCGTTTCTTAGCTTGCGGCATAGTCGCTCCTACTCGAACAGAGAGTCTACAAATGCTCTTGCATCGAACGGCAGCAAGTCGCCGGCTTTTTCGCCGACGCCAACATAGCGAACCGGCAAGCCAAGCTCCCGCGAAATGGCAACCACCACGCCGCCCTTGGCGGTGCCGTCCAGCTTGGTCAGAACAATGCCGGTAACTCCCGCCGACTGCGTGAACAGCCGCGCCTGCTGCAAACCGTTTTGGCCGGTGGTCGCGTCCATCACCAGCAAAGTTTCGTGAGGCGCACCGGGGATGATGCGTTGCGCCGTGCGCCGCATTTTTTCCAGCTCCGACATCAAGCTGGTCTTGGTGTGGAGGCGACCGGCGGTATCGACAATGACATAGTCGCTCTTGCGCGCCGCCGCGGATTGCAGCGCGTCGAACAGAACGGCTGCGGGATCGCCGCCGGGCTTGGTCCGGATGACTTCGGTCCCCGTACGCTGGCCCCAGATTTCCAGTTGATCGATCGCGGCAGCGCGAAACGTGTCGGCGGCGCACAGCAGCACGCTCTTGCCCTGCGAACGAAAAACCTGAGCCAGCTTGCCGATGGTCGTCGTCTTGCCCGTGCCGTTCACGCCAACCACCAGAATCACTTCCGGAGTTCCCTCGACTCTCTCGACCGGCCGCTGGTTCGCCATATTCAAAATGGCCAGCAGTTCTTCTTTCAAGAGCCGCTTGAGTTCGTTCACGTCTTTAATCTGCTTGCGATCGGCTTTCTCGCGAAGCTTGGCCAATACTTCGTGCGTGGTGGTCGTTCCCAGGTCGGCGCTTATCAAAGTGCCTTCAAGATCGTCGAGCGTGGCCCGGTCGATTTCTTTGCCCAGCGAAACCACGTCGTCGATGCGCTGGGCTAAATTCTCACGCGTACGCGTGACCGCCTGTTTCATGCGGTCAAATAAGCCGGGCTTGGTCTCTTCCGTGCTGCCGAACAGGGTTTGAATCATGCGGGGCGCCGAGAATTCATTATAGCGGTCGGAGGCAGCGGTGGTGGGTCAGTCTGATTTCGTCTTTCTTCACTGCATCGCATGCGCCGATCACTCCGGCGATGGAAGTGGGAATCTCATATCATGTCTGGATCGTTCATGTCTGGACCATCGAGGAACTGTGCGGCCTACTGCCCGAAACGGCAGGCGCAACAGGCTTTGGTCGGCGCTTGCATGACGGTGATGCAATGGCACAAGTTCATGCCGGCAAGATGGACACGAAGACCGGAAACGCTCTGACTTGGCATACCTTGGCATGGCATACCTTGGCACACATACCTTGGCAAACATGGGCACGAGCGCCTGAGCGTCCCGTTTTGGGCTGTAAGTTTATATTTTGGTTACCCTACCCCCTCCCCCCTCGATTTTGCAAAATATCTAGAATCAGCAACTTACCGGCTATTGGCCGGCGGAATTCCTCGCAAAATATTCATAACAAAGGTCTTATCGCAAAATCTTGAAAGCATGGGACTTACGGGCCGATTCTTAGGGAGCGTCCTTGCCGGTATGGCTGCGTGTACTTCCGCTGCTGAGACAATGATGGAACGAATTGGGGGCTGTGCGCAAGGTCAGATGTCACAAGGGGGCTAGTCGTTGAAAACTGGGGAACGTCCCGTCTGTCCCCGGTTTTCCCCCCCGGTTTTTCCTGTCGGGGTTTCAATGACTGGTTTCGGCGAACAGCCTGATTGTCCTGACTCCAAATTCCAGGCATTCACCCAAAGCCGTGAGAGCAAATCCGCCCAACGGAATCAAGCTACGCTTCTCAATACGGAACATTCGTCTGATGAGACCCGCAAAGGCGATAAACAGCCAAAGTATCGAAAAGGACAGCGCCTGTGCAAGCTTCCATCCGAAATACAGCAGTAGCATCTCGGCCAGGATTGCGCAGATAATGAGATAGCCATCGCTTCCCCATAAGTAGTAGTCGCGCCCTCGGCCCATCCAAATGAGAAACAATGGGTGACGTTGAATGAAGCCGGCGGAAGCTGCGTAGGTGTTGACGTCGATGGCGATGAACGCGCCGTGCGGCTGCACCGCCGGGGGCGGCGGGATGATGGCCGCGCCGCCGGTATCGAACGGCGAGATCTTGGAAGCAACTGCGCTAAGTTTCGCAACACGGTTGCACTCCTGGCCTGCCTCCGTCGGCGGCTTGTGTCCCCACTCCGCAAGCGTCGGTACCCGGCAGAAGACCACTTCCTTCTCGATGGCCGACACGAAAGCGTAGTTGAGCTTCGGGTTGAATGAGATCGGGCTCCACTCCGAGCCGCCGCTCAAGCCGGGAGAAGCCAAGACGCCGTCGAGCGTTGGTGGCGCCCACATGTTCTTGTGGGGCACGAAAGGCTCCACGGTCGCCGGCACGAGCTGCTTGTTCGCCGTGGCCTGTCCCGGGGCTTGCGGCACGTCGATCTCTTTCATCTCGATCAGCGGCTTGCCGGTCTTGCGGTCGAGGATGTAGAACCAGCCGGTCTTGCCCGCCGCGCCCACGGCTTCCACTGGCTGGCCGCTGATGGTGGACGTGAACAGGATCGGGGCCGCCGCCTGATCGTAGTCCCACAGATCGTGGCGGACCTCCTGGAAGTGCCAGTTCAGCGTTCCCTTGTCGGCGTCGAGCGAAACGACCGCGCAGCTATAGAGGTTGTCGCCGGCGCGGTTCTCGCCATGCCAGTCGGGGTTCGGATTGCCGGTGCCGAAGATCACCTGTCGGTTGGCGACGTCGATCGTCGGGTTCATCCACACCCCCACGCCGCCGATCTCGTAAGGAAACTTGTCCTTGACCTTTTTGTTCGGCCAGGTGTCGCCGCCCGGCTCGTTCGGTGCTGGGATGGTGTACCAGTTCCAGAGCAGCTTGCCGGTGTTGGCGTCGTGGGCGCTGAACTCGCCGCGAGTACGGTACTCGCTGCCGGCGGCGCCAAAAAAGATCTTGTCGTCCCAGACGATCGGCGCGGCCGTCCAACTGTAGCCTTGCTTGAGGTCGAGCACCTGCACCTGCCCCGGCGTCTTCAAGATCGAGTCGGTGAACGTCGTCACGCCCGAGCCGTCCTCGGCGTTGAGCGCGATCAGCCGGCCGTCGAGCGTGCCCATGTAGATCCGGCCCTTATAGAAGGCCAAACCGCGGCTGTTCTGGCCGCAGCACAGCTTGAGCTGCTGGTCTATACCGGGGGCGATCTTACCGATGGCGCCGGTATAGACCTTGACTTTCGGATCGTAGGACCACTTCAGCGCGCCGGTTGCGGCGTCCATGGCATAGATGATGTTGTTCCCCGTCGACACGTACATCACGCCGTCTACGACGATTGGGGTGTTCTCGAACGAGATGTTCGGGTTGGCGATGCCGGTCTGGAAGGCCCATACCGCGTGGATCTCGTTGACGTTGCCGATGTTGATCTGGTCGAGGCTCGAGTAGCGCTGGCTGTCGTGGGTGCCGTTGTACATCGGCCAGTCGGGACCGGTGCCCTCCTGCGCCAGCGCGGCTGCGGGCAAGCTCCAAGCCAGCAGCAACAGAACCATGCGGCGCTTCATACGGATCTCCTTTTTCAGCGGATGGCGGCCGCCCGACACTCGGGCCATTCGACCCCTCCGCGCCAGCGCCCTCCGGGGCGTACTTCTGAGCGCCTGGCGGGTGGCCCGCATCTCGGGCGGCGAGTATAACACGGGCGGGTGGCCCGCTCAAGGCTGGTTTTGGCTTGAGTGGGGCAGTTCAGGGCTGGACAAGAGAAATTCGGGGACAGACGGAACGTTCCCAGTAACTAGTTTGCATCGCAACCTAGAGAGAAGCGCAGAGCAGCATACCTCATTCGTTCGTGCGGAACTAAGCTGGGCCACACGTTTGCCCAGGAAGGCTGGTTAAGCGCGGGTTCGTTCGAGAGCGGTGATTTCCTGCGTAACGGATAGAGGGGCTGGATCGGCAGCGCCCGCGCCGACAGCTTTTGCGGCTGCCTCGGAACTGGGTGGCCGGACCACCACGACGCGTTGCACGCGAATCTCGCCTCGTTCGTAGACTGCCATCAGCGCAGCCACCGCTGCCGGATCGAGGCGCTTGCCGGCAAGATTCTGAATGATGCGCAACGCGTCTTCGGAACTGTGAGCCTGCTGGTAGGGCCGATTCGTGGTCAGAGCGTCGAAGGTGTCGGCCACCGCTATCACGCGCGCCAACAGCGGGATCTGTTCGCCCTTCAGCCCGTAAGGGTAGCCGCGGCCGTCGAGCGCTTCGTGATGCAGTTCGATTCCGGGCAGCATTTCCTCGAGTTGTTGCACCGGACGCAGAATGTTGGCGCCTTTGGTGGTGTGCGTCTTCATCACTTCAAATTCTTCGGCGGTCAGCGCTCCCGGTTTTTTCAGGATGCGGTCTTCAATGCCGATCTTGCCCACGTCGTGAAGCTGCGCGGAAATCCGCAAGGTCTCAAGAAAATCTGGCGACAAGCCCATTTCCTTCGCGATCATCAGCGAATAGCGCGTAACCCGGTCGGAATGGCCGCGCGTGTAGGGGTCCTTTTCGTCGACCGCTCCGGCGAGCATCTGGATCGAGCCCATGAACAAGGCACGATTCTCTTCCGCCGCCCGTTTCAAATCTTCCACGAAATGCTCGAGCTCCTGCGACATGGTGTTGAAGGTGTCCGCCAGTTCGCCAATCTCGGTGCGGCTCCACAGGTGAACGCGCTGTGAGAAATCTCCGCGCGCGATGGCGCGGCTGTACTGGGTCAACACGTGCAGCGGATTGGTGATGCGGCGCGCCGCGAAAATACTGACGGCAATGCTCAGCAGGACGGCCAGGATCGCCAGCAGGCGGGCCGTACGCTGCATTTCATAGACTCCTCGATAAGCCTCGGAACGCGGCTTTTGCACCACCACCGCCCAGTCCAGCGCCACCACCGGGCAATAGGTTCCCAGCATATCGACGCTGTGGTTTCCTTCGTTGACTTTGAACTCTTTGGTGGCATCCACTTGGACCTTGTTGCCTTCGTCCACAAAATTGCGAACGATTTCCAGGCTCTTCATGTCTTGCCCGGTCGCATACTGTGCCGTACCCGCCGCCACCAGCCGCCCTTGAGCGTCGACCACATAGGGGATTAGTCCCCCCCCGCTAACCTCGCGCAACCGCCGAATCAGGAATTCCAGATCGACGACGGCTCCCACCATCCCCAGAAAGCGCCCACCATAGTTGACCGGGCGGCTGACCAGCAGGACTGTGTGAGCCGAATTTCCGCCACCCAGCACCAGCGCCTGACCGTTGTACGCCCGGCCATCTCGCGCCGCATCGTAGGCATGTTGCAGCTCCCGCTGCAGAAAAGCGTCGGGTGCAACCCGGCCGGCGGAAATACCCTTTGCTTCGGAGTTCAGCAGGGTGGCATAGGCGATCTCATCGGAAGAAGAAACAAAATTCTCGAGTAACGCACGCAGCTCCGGGGCCTCAATGTTCTTGCTGCCGATGTCCCCGCCGCTGGCTACCTGGATCGCCGACGAAAGGTTGGCGAGCATCATGCGCAGCGACTGCTCGTGCTGAGAAAGATCGTCGGCCAGCGATCGCGTCACCGTGTTTTGCAGCAGCATCTCGTTGGTTTTCAGCCGGTCCCGGTTAATCGCCTCCACTTGCTCCGAGTAAAAATACATGGGAACTACGCTGATGACGATGAGCACACCGAGGATGACGTACAGAATCGGAATGCGCGCGGGATTGGGCGTTGTGGAAGACAAAGTAGCCTTGGCTCAATTCGCGGACGCCTCGTCGCAGCGGCCGGCGAAATTGCGGGTATCTAGAATTCTACCGAGGAAGGTATTGCTAGTGGCTAAAACCGGCACGGGTCCGGTTACCGAAGTACCAGTCCCAAGGCACGCCTGGACGGGAACTGCATGATGCGAAGACGCAAGATGCGAAGACTTTAGTGCCGGTGCGTCTCACTTTTGCCGCTGCGCGTCATGAGTTCGCGAATCGCTTCGCGCGGCGCCTTGCCCTCATGCAGAATGGCACTGATCTGTTCCGTGATTGGCATCTCAACCGCACGGGCCTTCGCCAATCCGGCCGCCGCGCGAGTGGTGAAGATTCCTTCGGCGACGCGGCCGTGCATTCCATCGAGAATCTCCGGGAGCGCGCGTCCTCGTCCCAGTTCGACGCCGACACTGCGGTTGCGCGAAAGACCGCCGGTGCAAGTCAGCACCAGATCGCCCAACCCGGCAAGCCCGGCCATGGTCTCGGCCTGCCCTCGGCAGGCCACAACCAGCCGGGTCATCTCCGCCAAGCCGCGAGTGATCAGCGCCGCCACGGAATTGTGCCCCAGACCGAGGCCCGAGCAGATTCCGGCGGCGATCGCGACGATGTTCTTCAACGCCCCGCCCAGTTCCACGCCAACCACGTCTGCGTTGGTATAGACGCGGAAGTTGGGATCGCTGAATTCCGTCTGCACGGAACTCGCCAGTTCGGCATCCGGAGAAGCGATCGTGATTGCCGTCGGATCGCCACGTGCCGCCTCTTGCGCAAACGACGGCCCGCTGAGAGCTCCCACACGCGGTGCGTTTCTTCCATCGCCGAGCACGTGCGCAATCACTTCGCTCATGCGCAGCAATGTACTCTCCTCGAGTCCCTTGGTAGCGCTGACGATCATGGTCTCAGGCTTCAGGTGCGGACGCATCTGTTCGAAGAGTTGGCGACAGTGTTGCGAGGGCATCGCACTGATGACGATGGTCGCGCCGTCAAGCGCCTCCGCCAGGCCGTGGACAGGAGTGACGCAATCGGGGATGCGCTGGCCGGGGAGGAATTTCTGGTTGACGCGCTGTTGCGCGATGGTCGCGCAAATTGTTTTTTCATGCGCCCACAAGCGGATGCGATGTGTTCCCTTGCGCCCGAGAACAATCGACAGCCCCGTTCCCCAGGCGCCCGCGCCGATGATTGCGATCTCGCTCATCGCGGCGTTGCCCCGAGTCGATTCTCCGTCCCGGTGAGCAGGCGGCGAATGTTCTCGCGGTGCCGGGCGACGATGAGAAGGGAAGTGACGGCCATGAACGCCAGCGCGATCGGCGAGTCGCCATATGCGCGCATCTCATAAACGAGAAGTGGAAAGGCAGCGGCCGCGAGAATGGATCCCAGAGAAACGTAGCGAAAGATGAGCACGACTGCGATAAAGATTCCCGCCGCCAGCAGCACAACCTGGGGAGCGATCACCACGAACGATCCCAGCCCGGTGGCGACTCCTTTACCGCCGCGAAACCTCAGCCACACCGGAAACATGTGGCCGAGAACCGCGAACAACGCCGCCATTGACATCAGTGGGCAGGTCGGAGCCATGAAGTATGTGAGCCAGACCGCTCCGGTCCCTTTGAGGGCATCCAGCAGCAGCGTTACCGCTCCGAGCGCGGGTGAGCGACGGGAAACGTTCGTGGCGCCAATATTTCCGCTGCCGATTTCACGCACATCCTCGCCGCGAAAGATGAGCAGCAGCAGATAGCCGAAGGGGATCGAGCCCAGCAGGTAGCTGACGGCGGCGATGAGGAGGACGGTGCGCAATGTATTTGAAGTTCCTGCTTGATTCTCTATCGAGAGCGCCGGAATGGTGGCGCTATAGCAAATCAAATCCAGCCAGCTTCGAGTACTTTGAACCGCCCGGCGAAAGCTGGCTTCGGTACAAATGAAACGCGTGGGCGGTCATGGCGCCAAACTCCGGCGCCGGCAGGGCAGCCAGTTTTTCCTGCAAGCGTTGAAACGCGCCGGTGGGGACATTCCTCTTGCGCCCGTGCGGCGATCCGGAGCCGCCCGCAGCTCGCGCCAAGGTCAGATGCGGGCTGAACGCGTGCTCTTCTTTCGGTACGCCCAGCGCTGCCATCCTCGTATCCACCGCCGCCGCCAATGCTGCTAGTTGCGGCCCGGCCTCAATTCCGATCCAGAATACGCGCGGAGCTTTGGCGCTGGGAAAGAATCCGTAGTCGCGAAGGCGCATTTCAATCGCGCAGCTACCGACGGTTTCCAATGCCTGCTTGATCCCTTCGACTGCCGAATCGGCTTTCTCGCCGATGAACTTCAGCGTAACGTGCAACGACTCCGGCCGTACCCAGCGCGCCTCGGGCGCAAACTCATGCACGCGCTCCACAAAGCGCGAAAGCCGCTCGCGAATGGCGTCGTCAATGTCGAGGGCAACGAAAATGCGCATGGGTCAGTGCCGAGTGCCCAGTACCGAGTACCGGGTAGCCGCCTGCCGCTCGGTACTCGCTACCCGGTACTACATCAATTTTTTCCTCACCATATCCATCGCCATGGTGCTGGCGAACAATCGAATCCGCTTGCGGTCGCCGGGAAATTTCCGCTCGATCACTTCCGTTCCGCTGTCACTGGCCAACGCATGGAACACCAGGCCCACCGGCTTTTCCGGCGTTCCTCCCGTTGGACCCGCGACGCCGGTCACGCCCACTCCCAGCGTTGCCTCGCAGCGGTAGCGGATTCCTTCTGCCAGTGCTGCCGCCACTTCGCGGCTCACCGCGCCATGGCGCTCAATCATGTCGGCGGGCACTCCCGCCAACTCAGTTTTCAATTCGTTGGAATAGACGATTGCACCGCCCTTGAAGTAACGCGAACTGCCACTCACCGAGGTGATGCGTTCACCAAGAAGGCCTCCTGTGCACGATTCCGCAACCGCCACAGTTGTATTGCGCATCTGCAGCCAGTAGCCGAGGATCTGTTCCAGCGACTCGCCATTGCGCGAGAAGACGGCGTCATCGAGTTCTTCTTCAACCGCATCTGCCGCCGCATCCACGCGCGCCTGTGCAGCCTCCCCCGTCTGCGCGCGAGACTTGAAATGCAGTTGAATTTCTCCCGCACCCGCCAGAATGGTGGTTTGCACGTCGGCGAAGCTCTTATAGATAGGAGCTACGCGCGCATCCACATGCGACTCGCCGAGCATGGCCACTTTCAACACGCGCGTCGCAATGAACGCGGGCGGCAACTTTGCGCGCAGCCGTTCGCGGCACTCGGCCTCGAATAGCGCCTTTAGCTCGTGCGGCGGTCCGGGCAACAGGATGAGAATTCTTTCGCGCCCGTCGAACTTGCCGCTGATCCACTGTCCCGGTGCGGTGCCATTGGCGTTGGCGAGCGCAGTCGCGCCTTCGAGCACATCCGCCTGCTTGGCGTTGTTGGGCGACATCTTCCATCCCCGGGCCGCGAAGCGCTGCTCGATGTGCGTGAGCATCTCCGCATCGCGCCGCAGTGAAACTCCCAGCGCCTCCGCCACTGCCTCGCGAGTGAGATCGTCTTCCGTGGGTCCGAGTCCGCCGCTGAAGATGACAACCTCCGAACGAAACAGCGCGTGCTGCGCCGCCGCGACAAGGTTGCGCAGATCGTCGCCCACCACGCTCTTAAAAACGACTTCGACACCAAGCTGATTGAGTTGCTCCGTGAGGTAGAGCGAGTTCGTATCCATGCGGAAGGGAGTCAGCAGCTCCGAACCGACCGCAATGATCTCGGCGTTCACGAGTAGAAGTGTAACGGAAAACGGCGAAGAAATAAGACGACGAGAAATAAGACGCGGATCGCTCAGGCGCAACCGGAAACCAAGCCTGAGCCTACTCGGGCGGAAGCGGCAGACCTTGCATGTTCCACGAAAGATGGTGTACCGCGTTCGTGGTGGCAAGAATCACGCTTCGTCCCGGGGCGAATGCCAGTCCTACCAAGCCGTGCCCTGAAACCTCCAGACTGGCTTTGCCCTCGGGCGTAATTTTCACCACGCCGCGCTTGCCCGCCAGCGACGCCGCCACATACAGGTTGCCCGCCACGTCAAATGCCAGCCCCTGCGGACGTCCCAGTCCGCGATAGAACGTATGCACGTTGCCCTGCGGATCGATTTTGTAGATCGCGTCAAAGCTCGACGTGGTCGGCCCGGTCACGAACAAGTCGCCTCGTGGGCCAAAGGCCAGGTGATAGGCGGAAACGCTGGGCTCCAGGGTGGCGAAGACGAACATCTGCTGGTCGCGTGCAATCTTGAAAATCGTGCCGCTGCGGTCGCCGACGTATAGATTTTGCTCGCGGTCAAATGCAATTCCGGTGGCCACGCCCATGCCTTCGATATACGTGGTCATGGAGCCGTTCGGCGCCACGCGATACACCGCGCCGTCATAACGCGACGAAACGTACATCTGTCCCTCGCGATCGAAAGCGATCGCCGTGGCGTTCATCATCTCGGCGACGAACGGCTTCACCGCATAGTTCGTATCGATCTTGAAGATTGCCACCGGAACCTTCTGCCCGCGCGCGCCGGAGAAAGTCACATAGAGATTTCCCTCGGCATCGAGCGCCGGACTGGTCACCGGATGCAGATTCTCCGCGATCGGCACCGCCACTTTCACCGGATGCCCGTTGCTGAGATGGCCGTTGGTCGCGACCACGACTGGCCCCGAAGTCGCGCCTTCGGGAACGCGCGCCACTAAGAATGAGTCCGAACTGACCACCACTCCGCCTTCCACGTCGCCAAACTGCACCCGCGGACGGCGCAATTCCTGCGGCCGCAATCCCGAGCCGGCAATGCGAATCTCTCCGCCCGCCAACGCCAGCGCTGGCGACACAGACTCAATGTGCGGTCCGCCGTTTTTTCTGCCCAGGATTCGATCGGAAAGTGCCATAAAGACAGTACCGCCTGCCAACGTCCACATACTGCACCCGGAGTGAACTCTCTCCCCGGCGTTCCTGACTCAATATCAGGTTAGAAGACCAAAGTGTAGCAGGAGATGCATCGCCCCCAGCGCGTAAAGCCCAGCCGCCACATCGTCGAGCACAATTCCTGCACCCTCTGGAATCGCTTCCAGTTGCCGCACCGGAGGCGGCTTGACGATATCGAAGGCTCGAAAAAGTATAAAACCCACCAGCAAAGATTTCCACGTCAATGGGACGGCAATCAGGGCCACCAGTTGTCCGGCTACTTCGTCGATCACCACAAACTGCGGATCTCTTATTCCAGAGCCGCGCGCGACCTGCGTGGCGGCAGGAATGCCGATCAGCGCGACCAGAACGGCGGCGGCGATCGCGGTGGATGTCCGCGACGCGGGAACAACCGCGTGAGCTAACGCCATCCACAACAGCACGGTTGCCGCCGACGCCCACGTGCCCGGGCCGGGACGCATTCTGCCGACGCCGAAAAACGTCGCGATTACCGTGGCCCAAGTCGGTGTCCGTGGGCGGAACGGGGCTGCGACAGCCGTCGCGGCGCCGCGGTCCGCCTCCGTGCGCACGATCTCGGAAATGTCTTTCACGAATCTTCGTCCAGATCCTCGGGCGTGCTCTCTCGGATCGGCTCGTCTGCATCCGCGGTCGGGGATGGAATCACGTACGCCCCGCTGGCCCACTTGCCCAGATCGATCGTACGGCAGCGATCACTACAGAAAGGAAACTCCACGTCGCCGTTCTTCACCAGTTTCTTGCAGATGGGGCAGCGGAGCTTGAGAGTTCGCTTGCGTGGCATAGGCAAAGTACGGATTGGTCAAGCAACAAGCCAAACACGAAATCTGGCTAGGCCAAAGCCATCACATAATCCGCGCCACTATATCGTAATCGTGCGCGTCGGTGATCTCGCAGCGATAGAATTGGCCCGGCCGTGGGTCCGCGCCGTCAGGAAATTCGGTCACAAAGACCTTCCCGTCGATTTCGGGCGCATGCATGGCTGTGCGGCCCTCCAGCAACAGATCGCTTTCTTCCGACGTTCCCTCCAGCAGCAGATCGAACTCGCGCCCCAGCAGCGCTTTCTTTTTCTTCTTGCTGATCTGCCGCTGAATGCCCATCAAATGCTTGCGGCGCCGTTCGATCTCGCGCGGAGAAAGCTTCTTGTCCAATCCGTACGCGGTTGCGCCGTCCTGGTCGGAATAAGCGAAGGTTCCCATCCAATCGAACTGGGCTTCGCGCACAAATTCGCAGAGTTCTTCAAACTCTTTTTCGGTCTCTCCAGGAAAACCAACAATGAACGAGGTTCGCAGCGTCAGTTCCGGAATCACGCGCCGCATCTTGGCAATCGACCGCAAAAAGACGTCCGCTCCGCCGCCGCGTTTCATCCGCTTCAACACCGGCGCCGAAGCATGCTGCAGCGGCACGTCCATGTAGGAACAAATCTTCTCGTGCGTCGCGATCGTGTCCAGCAGCTTGCCGGTGATTTTGTTGGGATAAGCGTAAAGAAACCGGATCCAGCGCAACTCTTCAATGCCAGCGAGTTTCTCGAGCAGCAGCGCCAGTCCATCTTTCAATCCAAAATCCTCGCCGTAGCAGGTCGTGTCCTGGCCAATCAGCGTGATCTCCCGCACGCCGGCGTGTGCCAGCCGCTCCGCCTCGGCCACTACCGATTCGAAGCGCCGCGAGCGGAACTGTCCGCGCAACTGCGGAATAATGCAAAAGCTGCAAGGATGGTCGCAACCCTCGGCAATCTTGATATACGCCATGTGCCGCGGCGTAGCTAGAATCCTCGGCGTATTTTCGTCGTAGAGATAATTCGGCAAATCCGCAATTGCGCCGTCCCACGATTCGCGCGAGAAGCGCCCTTGCGCGGCCCGCGCGTTTCCTTCAGGCCGCGAAGGCAACACCACAAACGGAGAATTGGCCTGCGCAGCAACCGGCGTGGGCGCAATTCCCGCCGCCGCCAGAATATTCTGCAGCTCCCCAGTCCCAACTACCGCATCCACCTCCGGAATATTCTTGCGAATCTCATCGCGAAATCGTTCCACCAAGCATCCCGCCACGACCAGTCTCTTCGCCCGCCCGCCGGTCTTCGTCTTGTGCGCCGCCATTTCCAGGATTGTGTTCACCGATTCCTGCTGCGCGCTCTCGATGAACGAGCAGGTGTTCACCACAATCACGTCCGCATCCTCGGCGCGTGCGGTGAGTTCGGCTCCGCCCCGTGCTACCAGGCCCATCATCACCTCGCTGTCGACGAGGTTCTTCGGGCAGCCCAAGCTTACGAAGCCCACCTTCAGCGGGCCCTCAGCCAGCGGGGTTTGGTTAGTGTTGGTGCCGGAACGGCGGATAGTGAGGTCCTTCAACGCCATGCAATCTCTCTATTTTAACATCCGCGGAGGACCATCCGTCCGGCTCGCCTCGCCTGCACAACCGTGTCAGGGTCGGCACCACGAAAGGCAAGCGCCTGTGGATGAAAAATACGCGCTTCGTGCTAGGCTAATCGTTACCGCTTGAAAAGCATCGAACCCGCATCCTGGAGGGGAAATGTCTGGGAAACAGGCCGTAATTGCAGTCCTGGCAGTGATGATGTCTATTCTGGGCGCCTCCGCGGCGGCTCAGGACGAAAAAAACGAACTGACCGGCATTATCGGCCGCATCTTCATCAGCGATCAGGGGATTCAGGGTCCAAACGCGCCCTCCATCAACCCCTTCGTTCGCTCCGGCAAAGGTCTCACCTTCGAAGTCAATTATGCCCGCCCCTTGCTTTTCACTCCCATCTTCTCAGTTTCGGGAGAAGTGCCTGTAGTTTTCAATCTTGATGAAAAGCTCGGCTCCGGGGGCGACGTGGTTCCCACCAATTACAAACAGATTTTCGTTACTCCCTCGGCTCGCTTCAATCTGTTTCCCTCGACCGCGGTTTCGCCCTGGGTCAGCTTCGGCGCGGGATTCGGTCATTTCAGCGAGAACAACACCCTCATCTACGGTGGCGCGAACCCCGGCACTTCCTCAACCACGGGAGTAATCCAGGGCGGATTCGGTCTGGATGTTCGGCTCTGGCGCCGCTTCAGCATTCGCGGCCAGGTCCGCGATTTTTGGTCAGGCACGCCCAATTTGCCTCTGGCGGATACAGGCAAGTCCCGCCAGCACAATTTCTTCGTGGGCGGCGGCGTCATCTGGCATTTCTAGTTCTCCCCAAAACCATTGGCCACAGCGGCCCCGATGGGCTAATATTTTCCTGTCCGCAGGAACCCTTACCTACGGATGCGCAACCGCCCAAGCCCGAGGAGGAATCGATGGTCGCGATCCCGCTGGCCATGTTGCTTCTGTTTGGCGCTCCGCAGCAGTCCGGTAAGCCACCCGATCTCACTTCACCGCAAAGCCTGGAGCAGGGCAGGGCAAGGTATGAAGCTCACCGTCAGGCTGCGATTCACATCGACGAACTGGCGGGTAACATCCACTCCGAAGCTGACGCGCGGGCCTTCGTCGATGCAATCGCCGAGCAGTTCACCGAGCATCGCTACCAATTCTGGACAACCTTCAGCATTCGCCGTCGCGTGGCTCACGCCGAATACGCGGCGGTCTCCGATCCCTCCGGCCTCATCCCAGAACAGCGCATCGTCGACGTGTGGAACGAATATGTCCGCGAAATCGATGCGCCCGCGGAAACGCTTGTCACCGTCGCCCAGGTGCATAACCTGCGAGATGCCGTGTACTACTCAAGCCAAAGAATGTGGCAGCGACCGATGCAGACCCTCTGGACAATGCCAAACGTGCATGCTGTTGACGCAGACGGTAAAGTCGCCAGCGGATGCCGTGCCGTAGAAGCCCTCAAGGTTGTTTACCAAATGCACGAATCCTTCCTGAGCCTGCTCAGCGCCCGGGAACGGGCCCAAAAGGGAATTCTGCCCTCAGAATTGGCCGCCCAGCGGCGAGAGCAAGGCTCGCTCTCGCAGGCCACGCCCGTCAAGAGCCAGGCACAATGGCGGGCTCTCACAACCGAGAATCCGGTTCGCCTTGCCGCCTATCGTTATTTGCAGGCGCACGGCGAAAGCGCATACCGTCAGCTTCTGAAAAGGCTTTTCGCCGAACTGTTGCCGAAAGAGTGATCCGGGCTGCCGAAGGTCTGCGGCTGTTCCCGAGGTTCCCGGCGAAGCTTCTTGATCCGCTTCCCCGAAATCTACTTCTTCGCGGCCAATTCCACTTCCTCGTACAACTCCGGCAACCGCTGTGCATCCTCGGCACAATTGCCGAACCTTGCCGACTCATACGCCTCGGTAAATCTTCCAACTCGCGACCGCAGCGGTTCATCCTCGATCACGCGGGCAAACTCCTGCGCTGTCTGCGCCGCCGGTTTTTGCATTCCATGCCGCGCCAGTGTTCGCGACATGCGCTCATACCACATCGCCGCTGCCTGCTCCGGCGACCGCTCGGGGTGCGCCCGCAGTCCTCTTCTGCGCATCATGCGCAGAATCCGGCTCGCATTGCCCAGCAGCATCACCGCCACCAAGCCAGCACAGCCCGCGCCGAGCCACTCTCCGGGAGATTGTTGCATTCGCCTCCGGCTCCGCCGCGCCCAATTCAGCATTCCGGCATAGTGCATGTGCCCCCACCTGCGCGCCCGCTCCCACAGGTTGCGCGTCCCGCTCAGAGCCGCCGCGCCCAGCACATACTGGTGCGACGAGTCGTAACTGATCACCCACTCCCGCCAGAACGATGCTGCCGCGTCCAGATAGAGCCGCAGCCGTCCCCAGCCTTCCGCCGCTCCACCGGCTGCTCCAGGCGTCGGATCGAAAGTGACCCACCCGTAACCGGGAAAGTATGCTTCCACCCAGGCGTGCGCATCCTTGGCGCGCACCACGTAGTTCCCGGTGAGATCGTTGAATTCGCCGCCGTGGAAGCCCGTCACCACGCGTGAAGGAATGCTCAGAGTGCGCAGCATCACCGCCATAGCCGAGGCAAAATACTCGCAGTGTCCTTGCCGGCGCTCGAACAAAAAATTGGCCAGCGGATCCGCAGGCGCGGAGCGTGGCAATTGCAGGGTGTAACCGTAGTGCGTCTTCAAATAGACTTCCAGCGCAACCGCCTTGTCGTAATTGTTTGAGGCCGAACCCGCAGTCTGCGCCGCCAGCCGCGGAATACGCGCGTCGAGGGTCGGCAGTTGCAAGTAGCCCGCGGCCAGCCGGGGAAGCTCCGGCGCCGCATTTCGCAACTCCGCCGGCGATGGCCGGGCAATGTCTGAGTCCGCCGAATACAGACTGACGGCGCGCTGATTGTCCTCGTCGTAGATCGCCCCGCCCGCATCTACCGACAACGCTCGATACGCGCCCTGCACGCTGCGCGCCCAGGGCGCCACGAAGAACACGTTCGTCCCGATCGGTTCCATCAACACGCGGTAATGAATCATGGTGTGTTGGCCCAGGGCCCGCTCTAGCGCAACTTTCTGTGCCGTATAAGTCGGCATCACGCCCTGGGTGAACGCCGGCACGGTAAACTTTCCCTCCACCGGCCGCAGCCAGTATTGATCGCGCGGGTTCGACCAGCTCCGCCCATCGAAGGATGCCAGCGCCACTCCCCGCCAAAGCAGATCGTAGCCGCCCTGCTTCTCGTCGCCCTCAATCGCGATGTGCATCACCACCGCGTTCGAAAGCTGAATCTGTCCGATCTGGCCCAGTTGCACGTGATCGCTGAACCCGCTCGAAAAATCGTTGCCAAACGAATATCCGCCCAGGTACCCGGCGGACATGCGCGGCAGCAGGAAGAACACCGCTGCAGCGCCAGCCAGAATCATTGCCATCAACGCCGGCGCCGTCCGCGCCAGAGAGAACGCCAGATGCCGGTGTTCCTGCGGATCTCCCGAATGACCCGCCTGAAACTCCGCGCTCCGGCCGGACCGCCTCATCTCCATCAGAACGAACGTGGCCACCGCCATCAACATGAATCCGGCAAAGCAGAGCAGGAAGACGCTGTCGACCGTGAGCACCGCCGAAGCCAGCACCATCAGGAACGCCAGAATCGCCAGCATCGTGTAATCGCGTTCGCGCCGCAGAGAAAACGTCCGCACCACCACGGCGAACAGCACCAGATGCACCGTCGCCGTCAGAAAGCTGCGTGAAAGCAGGAAGTAATCGCAGGCATAGAAGAGCAAGTAGGCGATGGTCAGGGGCGTAGTCCAGCGCTCGGAAATCACCACGCTGCGCCGCCGCGCCAGCAAATAGCCGCGGAACGCCAGCGCCCCACCCGCCAGTATCACCGACGGCAGATCCAGCCCGCCCGTGCTGGCGATTGTTGCAAAGCCGGTTAAAACGAGGAGATATAGCGACAGTTGAAAGTACTTGTCGATTGCATGGGGAAGAGAAATAATCCCGGGTTGTGTGGAAATGGTCGACATTGGTCTTGTCGGTCGCGATCAACCCTTCATAGTTTCAAAACTGTTCGTTCGATCTTAATTGTTCGACAGTCGCAATAAGAAAGAAAGGGTTCACGAGGCATTTCTTGCACCAAAGTGCAAGTACATCTTGGGTCGAATTCTTGAGCCTCGGACACATTGCTTCAGTCCTGCTTTCTAAGAGGCGATTTGCTATCTGCGCGCCGCGGGTGTTCTCTGCGGTCTCCGCGTTGCGTAAGGTTTCGCTAAGGCCTCGGCAAGCACAGAGTCTTACAATTGCGAGACCGCCAACAATACCGCGTGGAGTGCGCGAAGAAATCACCGGAACAACCCGCCCTCCGGACAATCTCCGGCGTTTGTTAGAATGAATCGAGTCAGGCATCGGTCTCGCGCGACGTACTCCCGCCAACCCCGCCAGATCCGGAAGGAAGCAACGGTAACGGGCTCTTGCGTGTGCAGTGAGCTGCCGGTGCCTGGCTTATTTTGCAAGTCCCCCCTGCGCCACGGACCCTCGGCGCTCACCTCCAGCCAAATTTCTGCGGCTGTGCCTTAAATACTTACTGGCACGTGACGAACTTTACACATCCTTTACGACTCTTTGCGCAAGAAAGCTGTCCCCGGAGCATCCAACACTAGTCAGGTTTCTGACGAAGACACATTGACGCAGCCATATTACAGACGCCGAGGAAACAATCATGCGCAACGCTCCCTTGCACTTTGCTTCTCCCCATATCACCATTCGCGTCTCCGGGCGCCTGCATCAGGGGCATCTCTCCTACCTCGACCAACTCATCGCCTCGGCCGCCGAGTGCCGTCTTTGGCCGCTGCTCGACCTGGCCTCTCTGGAGGAACTGGATCACGCAGCCCTCACTTATCTGATCGGCGGAGAAGGCCGCGACTTCGGTATCGTCGCATGCCCTAATTTCATTCGCGAATGGATGCAGCACGAAAAAGAGCGCTGCGCCGCCTGAGAGGCGTTCACCCCTCCGCAAAGATCACGAACGGAACCGCTGATCCAAACCTTCGTGGCCACCTGGCGCCCTTTGTGATCCATCGACTTAGGACACCACAGCCTCCGCGCACCTCGCGTAGACATTCCGCCGTCAATCGTTCAGAATATTGTTTCTTCATTTCCTTGGGAGAACCGATTGACCAAACCCATTCGCGCCAAAATCAGCGCCCTTGGCACCTACGCGCCGCCTCGTCTTCTCACCAACGCCGATCTCGAAAAGATGGTCGAGACCAACGATCAATGGATCCTCGATCGCACCGGCATCCGGCAACGGCACATTGTCGATAAAGGTGTCGCCACCAGCGACCTCGCCGTCGAAGCCGCCAGGAAGGCTCTTGCCCAGCGCGGCCTCGCGCCTACCGACATTGAAGCCATTATCGTCGGCACCGTCACTCCCGACATGTTGTTCCCTTCCACGGCCTGCCTGGTGCAGCACAAACTCGGCGCTGCGGGTGCCTGGGGATTCGATCTCTCCGCCGCCTGTTCCGCCTTCGTCTATGCGCTGCAGGCCGGCGCGCAGTTCATCTCCACCGGCGCGCACAAACGCGTCCTCGTCATCGGTGCCGATGCTATGTCCACCATCATCGACTACACCGACCGCGCCACTTGCATCCTTTTCGGCGATGGCGCCGGCGCAGTTCTGCTTGAGCCCGCGGAAGACGATTCCGCCGGACTCATCGATTTCATTCACGAAGTTGACGGCTCCGGCGGCTGTTTTCTCTACATGCCCGCCGGAGGCAGCCTCCATCCCGCCACTCGTGAAACCGTCGAGCAGAGGATGCACTACGTTCATCAGGATGGCCAGCAGGTCTTCAAGTTCGCCGTCCGCAAGCAGACCGAGCTCTGCGAGAAGCTCCTCCAGCGCAACGGCCTCAAAGGCAGCGACATCGACGTTTTCATTCCTCACCAGGCGAACCAGCGCATCATCACCGCCAGCGCCGATCGCTTGGGGTTGCGCCCGGAAAGCGTCATCATCAACATCGACACCTACGGCAACACCACCGCCGGAACGATCCCGCTGGCCATGGGCACGGCGATTGAACAAGGCAAACTGAAAAACGGAAGTCTCGTGTTGCTGGCTTCGGTTGGCGCCGGATTCACCAGCGGCGCTTGCCTGCTCCGCTGGGCGTTCTAAGAAGCAGACCTCGGACTTCAGACCTTGGACCTCAGCCTCAGACCTGAGACCATTTCGGTCGCTCTGCCGGAACCTGCATCAGAAGCCGTCATCCCGAAGCCCCGCGTTTTCACCAGCGGGGCGAGAGCCTGCCCTGAGCGAAGCCGAAGGGGATCTCGCGTGTACCGAACATCTGCGCCAGCCCCGATCTTCTTTTCGCGATCAATCGCTGCGTCGGGGTTTCTCCCACAAGCAAAAAGCGCAAATCGCACGAACACTTTTTGTAGGCGTATTCTGCTCCCGTCCGCCCTCTCCGGTTATCTAACTAGCGAAAGGGGTCTTGCGTCTGTACGGGCCCTCACAGAGAATCTCCCATGGCCGCCACAACTCGCCCCTCAACCTGGAAGATTCTGCTAGCCTTTGCCATCATTTATTTTGTCTGGGGCTCGACCTTTCTGGCGATTCGCATCGGTGTGCGCGAGGTACCGCCGCTCCTGCTAGCCGGAATGCGATTCTTCGCCGCCGGCATTGTGCTCTACGCCTGGATGCGCGCCACAGGCACCGCTTCACCCTCCCGCCGCGAATGGGCATCGGCGACCTTGCTCGCGGCACTCATTTTTCTAGTGGATTACGGATTGGTCTTCTGGGCCGAACAGCGCGTCCCCTCCGGAATTACGGCGGTCATGCTGGCGACCATTCCCGTCTTCACCGCCCTCGCCGAAATTCTCATCTTGCGCACGCAGCGGCTCACCTTCCGCCTGGGAATCGCGCTCCTGGTCGGTCTCGCAGGAGTAGGAGTTCTAGTCAGCCGCTCGGTAGGCTTTGGCGACGCTCCCATTGAAAGGTCGGGCGCGCTTGCCCTTGTGGTGGGTGCGATCAGTTGGTCGCTCGCCTCGGTTCTCTCCCGCAAGCTGAGTTTGCCACAATCGAAGGTCATGAGCTCGGCAGCGCAAATGCTGGTCGGGGGAATCCTGCTCCTGCTTGCCGCAGCCATGTTCGGCGAGTTCCGCGGCTTTCATGCACGGGAAGTGTCGGCTCGCGCCTGGCTCGCGCTGGTCTATCTGATCGTCGCTGGCTCCATCGTCGCCTTCACCGCCTATGTCTGGCTCATCCATCACGAGTCGCCAACCAAAGTCGGCACCTACGCGTATGTGAACCCGGTGATCGCGGTGGCGCTTGGATATTTTCTGGGCGGGGAAGCGCTGGGCGCGCGGACAGTTCTGGGAACTTTCCTCGTGCTGGTAAGTGTCGTCGTCATCACGACGACGCCGAAAAAGAAGATAGCTGAAAAAGAGTCGCCCGCGAAAGAAACGGCCCCAGCGAATGACACACTGCAGAAGTCTATTTAGAGGCGTCATCCCGAAGCCCCGCGCTTTCACCAGCGGGGCGAGGGATCTCGCGCGGATCACCGATCGTCTCAGGTTTATACATCTCGCTCCATCGCTCGGCCAAGTCGTCCCAGCGAGGGTTCATGGACTCAACCAGCCGTATCTTCTTGCTTCGCCGCCAACCTTTAATTTCTTTCTCACGGTCAATCGCCGCGTCGGGGTAAAAGAAACACTCGTAGTACGCAAGCCGGGTCAAGTTGTACCGGCTTGTGAAGCCAGGGACAAGTTTGTTCTTATGCTGAAACACGCGGCGGCTCAAGTCGCCCGTCACTCCCGTATACAGAACATGAGAACGGGTCCGGTTCGTCATGATGTAAACGTGAAATAGCTTGGGCTTCCGCATGCTGAACCCTTTTCTCTAGAGACTCCCTCTCCGAAGGCGTCATCCCGAAACCCGGCGCACTTCAGCCGGGTGAGAGCCTGCCCTGAGCGACTGAGCGCAAGCGAAGGAGTCGAATGGGGCGATGGTAGCAGCAGAAAGAGACGAGATGACTCTGCCCGCTGTGCTGAAAACCGGTAGTGGCTCAATTTGAAATCTCCAACGATTGAACCCCTCCGGCGTCATCCCGAAGTCCCGCGTTTTCACCAGCGGGACGAGGGATCTCCCGCGCGCACGCAGCCTCCCCTTTTCGAACTGAGCCACTACCTATGGTCGCGTCATCTTCTCCGGCCTCATCAACTGGTCGAACTCCTCGCCCGTGAGATATCCCAGCTTCAGCGCCGCTTCGCGCAGGCTGCTGTGTTCCACGTGCGCGGTATGGGCGATCTTCGCCGCTTTGTCGTATCCCACTTTCGGCGCCAGCGCCGTCACCAGCATCAGCGAATTCTTTACGTACCAGTCGACCTTGGCGCGATCAACCTCGATGCCCTTGATCATGTACTCGACATACCCGTGGCACGCGTCCGCGATCAGCGTCACCGAATGCAGGAAGTTATAGATAATCACCGGCTTGTAAACGTTCAGCTCGAAGTTCCCTTGCGAACCGGCAAATCCCACCGCAGCAGTCGCGCCGTGAACTTGCACGCAGACCATGGTCATCGCTTCGCACTGCGTCGGATTCACCTTGCCCGGCATAATCGACGAGCCAGGCTCATTCTCAGGAATCGACAATTCGCCCAGCCCGCATCGCGGACCTGAAGCCAGCCAGCGAATGTCATTGGAAATTTTCATCAGCGAAGCGACCAGCGTTTCCATCGCGCCCTGCGCAAACACAATCTCGTCGTGCGCCGAGAGCGCCGCGAACTTGTTGCCATGCGAGCGGAAGGGAAGTCCCGTGAGTTCGGCAATCTTCTTCGCCGCGCGCTCGCCAAATTCCGGATGCGCGTTCAACCCCGTCCCCACCGCGGTTCCGCCAATCGCCAGATCATAAAGCCCGTCCAACACCTGCTCCAGGCGTTTGATGTCGCGCTCCAGCAAACTGGCCCAGCCGCCAAACTCCTGCCCGAAGGTCAGCGGCACGGCATCCTGCAAATGCGTGCGCCCGATTTTCACGACATCGTTAAATTCCTTCGCCTTGGCCGCGATCGCATCGTGCACGTTCTTAATCGCCGGAATCAGCGCACGCTTCACGCGCTCCGCCGCCGCGATGTGCATCGCCGCCGGAAACGTGTCGTTCGACGATTGCGACATGTTCACGTCGTCATTGGGATGAATCGGCTTCTTCGATCCCATCTCGCCGCCCGCGATTTCAATAGCGCGGTTCGAGATGACCTCGTTCACGTTCATATTGGTCTGCGTGCCGCTGCCCGTCTGCCAGATGCGCAGGGGAAATTGCTCGTTCAGCTTGCCGGCAATCACCTCATCGGCCGCCTGCACAATGAGCTTGGCCTTGTCGGCCGAAAGCTTACCCAGGTCCTGATTCACCAGCGCGCACGCCTTCTTCAGCACGCCAAACGCGTGAATCAATTCCGGCGGCATGGTGTCGCGCCCAATGTTGAAGTGCAGCAAAGAGCGCTGCGTCTGCGCTCCCCAATACACGTTGGCCGGGACTTCGATCTTTCCCATGCTGTCGGATTCAATGCGGGTGCCGCGGTTGATCGAGACTGCCATATAGGTTCCTGATCGGCGCCGAGGGTGGCGGCAACGGGGAATTATAACAACCACAGCACCTTAAAGCTTTTCTCTGTGATTGACTCCGGGCGGCTCAGCCTATTCGGTACGCGACGCCATATCCCTCGAAGCCCTACGGCCTTGGTCGCCCATCGGCAAGGAGTGCTCCAAACGGGTGATTGAATTTGCGGCATTAGCGGTGATATAAGACTCTTCCGCGGCGGACAGATTTACGCCTTGCAGACTAATCGTTGTGCCCTAAGGAATTCAGCAAAGAGGAGAATCTCATGAAGCGTCGCACCCCGTTCGTTATTGTGAGTTTCCTTTGCGCGATGGTTTGCACCATCGCCGCCCAAACCGTGCCCATCGACCGTTCTCCTGAGGCCAGCCAGGTGCCTCGGCTGATCAGGTTTTCAGGCATCGCAAAAGACGACGCGGGCAGACCCTTGAGCGGCCCGCTTGGGGTCACCTTCATGCTTTATAGAGACCAGCAAGGCGGCAGTCCGTTGTGGATGGAGACACAGAACGTCCAAGCCGATGCGACCGGGCATTACACTGCCCTCCTGGGTTCTGCCAGCGCAGACGGCGTCCCGCTGGAGCTGTTCAGTTCCGCCGAGGTGCATTGGATCACCGCCCAGATTTCGGGCCAGCCCGAGCAGGCGCGTCTGCCGCTTTTCAGTGTTCCCTACGCCTTGAAGGCGGTCGACGCCGAAACCCTGGGAGGTTTGCCCGCTTCGGCTTTTGTGCAGTCGAATCCCGGCGCAACTCCGGCGCCTGCCACTGGCGCAAAGGCGAATGCCACTCCGACCTCGGGAAACGCGGCTTCGCCCGCGGCTATCACCGGCTCGGGAACCACCGATTTCATTCCCCTCTGGACGACCAGTTCGAATCTGGGGAACTCAGTTCTGTTTCAGACTGGTGGCAAGGTCGGACTCGGGACGCAAACCCCGAGCGCAAGCCTGGATGCGGTCGGAGCCGCGGTCACCATCCGCGGTAGGTCCTCCGGCGCCACCGGAACAGGAGTGTTCGGCGCTGCGACGGCCACCACAGGGGTGAACTTCGGCGTGCAAGGAACGGCGGTGAGCACCAGCGGAGTCGGCGTGTCGGGATCGGCCCCCAGCAGCGGAGTGGACGGCACCGCTACTGCCACTACAGGAGTGGCCACTGGCGTTTATGGCCAGATCTCCAGCCCGTTGGGGAACGGAGTGGCGGGTTTCGCGCTTGCTACCAGCGGCAGCACTGCCGGCGTGTTTGGCCAGAACGCGAGCACGAGCGGCGTCGGGGTCAGCGGTTCGGCCACGGCGACCACGGGCCAGGTTTCCGGCGTCTACGGAACCACAAATAGCACAACCGCCAACGCGGCGGGGGTTAACGGGTATGAAGGCGCCACCGCGGGCCAGGTCTATGGGGTGAATGGAAACACCAACAGCACGGGACCGGCAGCCGCGGGAGTGAACGGCTACGAAGGGGCCACCACGGGTTCGGTTTATGGCGTCAGCGGAACCGTGGCCAGCACCAACGGCACGGGCGTGTGGGGGTACGCTAGCGCGGCCACCGGCTTTACCGTCGGTGTCTTTGGCCAGAGTGCCAGCTCCGGCGGCGTGGGGGTGGTCGGCAAGACGGTGACCGCGGGCGGCACTGCTGGTCAATTCGTCAACTACGCCGGCTCCGGGCTCATTTTACAGGGCCAGTCCGGCAGCAGTTTTCAGCAAGTGTTCAGCGTCGACGCGAGCGGAAACGGCACGTTTGCCGGCAATCTCAACGTCACTGGCAAGGTGACCAAAGGCAGCGGCTCGTTCAAGATCGACCATCCGCTTGATCCCGCGAACAAATATCTTTCCCACTCATTCGTCGAGTCACCTGACATGATGAATGTATACAACGGAAATGTCACTACCGATGGGCACGGCACGGCCGTGGTGGTTCTGCCGGATTATTTCGAGGCGCTCAATCGTGATTTCCGCTACCAGCTGACCGTCATTGGCCAGTTCGCGCAGGCCATCGTGAAACGAGAAATTAAGAACAATCGATTCACGATCAAAACCAATAAGCCGTCAGTCAAAGTCTCGTGGCAGGTGACCGGCATCCGGCACGACGCCTATGCCGACTCCTATCGGATTGCTGTTGAAGAAAACAAACCGGCGGCGGAGCAAGGCTACTATCTGCATCCCGAATTGTTTGGACAGCCGGAATCGAAGAGTATAGCGGCGGCGCAGAGGCCTTCATCGGCTCCCGAGAGCGTCGCGGCAAACCTATCGCATCAGTAAATCCGCGCACATCTCGCGCGCCTTGGCGAGATCGCCAACCGGTCCATGGAGCCTCTCTGGCTCACCCGTGTACCGGTTGGCGCTCGATTTTGCGCCGCACATTGCCAGTATCCTCCACGGATGCGGCGCGGCGTCCCTCAACGCCACGCACGCGCGGCCGCGTAATCTCCTCGTGCTAGAATCATCCACTTCCGACCTGCGCCCGCGCGCTGTGTCGCGCAGCTCTGCCGAACTCAATGCCTGATCTTCTCATTGCCGAAGATATTGCAACTGTGCCCTCGATCAAGACCGAGGAGCTGCCGGAGTCTGAAACGCGCACCGACGTCGTGGTGATCGGCGCCGGACCGACCGGGCTGGCCTGCGCGATCGAAGCCCAGAAGCTCGGCCTGAAAGTAGTCGTTGTCGACAAGGGCTGTCTGGTGAATTCGCTGTTTCACTATCCTCCGGGCATGACGTTCTTTACCACACCCGAGCTGCTTGAAATTGGCGACATTCCGTTCACCACGGCGCTGCAGAAACCCACGCGCGAAGAGGCGCTCGAATATTATCGCAAGGTTTCCGAGCACTACCATCTCGACGTTCGCCAGTACGAGTGGGTAAAAACGGTGGTCGGCGAAGATGACAAGTTCCTCATCACCGCTACCGATCGTGCCGGGCGCGCGCACGACTACCGCACGCGCAAAGTGATCGTTTCCACCGGCTATTACGATCTTTTCAACCAACTCGGCATTCCCGGAGAAGATTTGCCCAAGGTCTCGCACTATTATGCCGAGGCTCATCCTTACTACGACTCCGATGTGCTGGTGATCGGGGGCAAGAACTCCGCCGCCATCGCGGCTCTCGATCTGTGGCGTCATGGCGCGCGCGTCACGCTGGTCTATCGCGGCACGCAACTGCACCATCACGTGAAATATTGGATCAAGCCCGATCTCGAAAACCGGATCAAGAACAGCGAAATTGAAGCCTATTTCAATAGCACCGCGCAAGAAATTGGTGTGGATTACGTAGTCATCCACACGCCGCGTGGCCCGCGCCGCCTGAAGAACGACTTTGTGCTGGCCCTTATCGGCTACCATCCCGACTACGATTTTCTGCGCAGCATGGGCATCGAACTTTCTCCCGAACAGCATCGCCCGGTTTGCGATCCGATTACGCTGGAAAGCAATGTGCCCGGAATCTATGTTGCCGGAGTAATCGTCGCCGGATCGCGCACCAACGAGATCTTCATCGAGAATGGGCGCTTCCACGGTAAACAGATCGCCGAAGATTTGCGGCGGAAATTCCAGTCCAGTTCCTGATCGGCCGACAATGTAGAGGCCAGGAAGACCAATCGGAAAAATCGAGAGGGATGCGCGAGGGACTCAACGAAAAGCGAAGAAGCACGCACTATAGCCTAAAGCTACTCTGCCGGCAGGCGGTCGATCTTCGCGGCCATGATGAAGTCGCTTTCGGTGAGGCCGTCGATTTTGTGCGTCCACAGCGTAATCCCGGCCTTGCCCCAGGCCAGGAGAATGTCGGGGTGGTGGCCTTGCTCCTCGGCAAGGGCGCCGACGCGATTGACGAACTCCAGGGCCTTGGCGAAGTCGGGGAACTTGTACTCGCGCGTTAGGTGATGCTCGTTGGCGACCGTCCAGCTGGGCACGGACTTGTGCAGCGCCTCGAGTTCTTTGCCCTTGAGCGCGGGAACGCCTCCGCGGCAGGGGACGCATTTCTTGTCGGCGAGTTGTTCAGTCATGAGTGATTCTCGGTCGGAATCGATTCTTCTTGCTGGAAGCTTTGTGCGCGTCTTGCTTTCTTGTTCCCGAAGCGGGAATCGGGGTATACCCCCCTCCCGCGGTCTCTTAGAATCATAAACTTAGCAAGAATTTCGTGAAAAATCTAAGGCGCTCAACAACTTACGGGCAAAATCTTATAAACAAAAGAGTTAGATAGTGCAAAGCGCCGTCGGCGGCGCCCTTCTCCTCTAGGACTAACGCTTTGGAGGACGCAAGTCAAGGGCAATTGAGGTGGTGGGCTGTCTTGAACTATGTAGACGTAGTGTTTCTACGATCAGACCGACGAACGCATAGGTAGCGGCATTGGCGAGAAGAACCCAATAGAAATAAAGGCCGAAATGGAAATAAAAACTAGCAAGCACAACTGGGCAAGTTAAACGGACGAGAGTCCACACCATCGGTTCGGCCGAAGTTATCTGAATTGGGGCCATTGCGAAGACATAAAGATTCCAGCAGCCCGCAACCAGAAAGCCCGCACTCGCCCACATAGCAATTCGGTATTTCATGCTGCCGCTCCGAGATCGTCCACTACACGAGTCCGACTATCCACAATCGGCCCAAGGTTTGATTGGTTTGATTCTACCACCCAGACCCCAGGCACTTCGCTTCGATCTCGCCGCTGTCTCTCCTGCCCGGTTAGGTTCCGTTGCCTGAAAGGAAAACCCAGTCCGGGCTGGCGCCAAGAGTTCTCTTTCTCGGGCATCGGCAGTCGGGAGGAAATCCGACTGTGGAAGGTTACTCTTTCAGGGCGGGAATTCAAAACAGCCCACTACCAGATGTTGCAACCGTGCGCTCGGCCGGCGGAGGAATGTGTCGGCTCGTCAACGCCATGGTGCGAGCGGCTGATGTGAGCTTAATAGCTCAGACGTTCAGTCTTCAACCGAGTAGCTTAGTACCTAGCACTCAGAATCTGTCATGCCCAAGCCCAGTGGTGACGTTCCCTCAGTTTCGGAAATCTGCGCCCGCGTTAAGCATCTTGGATATGCGACGTCCAAGCAGATTCGGCTTTATGGTGAGGAGTTTGAGGTGGTTTCAGACCCATTTCCTGAAGCCGAAGGGATTGCGGTTCGCGTGACCACAAGAAAAGACTCAAGCATTCGCGTCCTGCAGATTCCCGCGACCGTGCTTCAGAGCGCAAAAGGAATTAGACGCCGGAGTGCCTAGCAGGGTTGAGTGGGCCACGGTGAGCGCTGGGGGAAGAAGCATCCATGGACAAATTGAAGGATCAAGATGGGGGCAAGGGCGCGACGGAGCAGGACCAGCAGAACCAAGGTGGCAATACCAGCATGCAAGGTCAATTGGGGCACCGCGATGAAGATGTGGAGTTGAAGAACGCCGATTCCGATTTGTCCGGGTGAGTGAGTGCTGCCGCGTACGGCATCGCCCGTGCTAAGGAATTCTTACCTGAGTTATTGGCGCCTTCGTATACTTTTGTAAGTCGGCTTTTTTAAGTCAGCTTTTGTAAGCCGGGAAGGCGGACTTATACCGCCTTCCCGCGCGAAAAGCTCACATGGTTCTACGCGGTTGCGGGAACGGCGATCTTGTGGAAGGTCGAAGTGACAACGTCGAAGGTATGGACGTTAGGCGTCCCCTCGATAAATCTCGCCATCGTCTTCAACACCTGCGGATAGGTATTGGTGTTGTAGGCATCGGCATCGGCTTTGTTTTCCCAGAGACTGATTGCCGTCACATCGACTCCGCCAGAGCCAGCGAAGGTGATTTCGTCCTTAAACCCATTCTGTTTACGAAGCAAAGGGAGAATGTCCTTCCCGAAAGCCTGCGTGTAATCGGAAAGCATATTGGACTTAAGATGAATCGAGACATTGCGTGCAAACATGGCAACCTCCTTAGGTTGGGGTTGCTAAGAAAGAAAACTTCAGATGGACTGACTTAGTTCAGGGAACCTGAAAGAGGAGAAGGAAACTACCTCATCTATGACGCTAGTCTTATCAAGCGGGACTGTCAAGCTGCGCAACACCTTTCCGATTTGGACGTAAGCACCCGGTAGGGAAGGGCTTAGACGGGTAAAGGGTTTCTGTCGGTAAACTGGCGCTGGTGCCAGTAGGGATACGTCGGCGTCTGGTTGCTGGCCGCGTCGAGCCGGGCGATCTGTTCTGGCGTGAGCGTCCAGTCTGCCGCAGAAAGATTCTGCCTGAGTTGCTCCTCGTTGCGCGCGCCGATGATAACGCTGGCCACCGTGGGCCGCCGCAACAGCCAGTTGAGAGAAATCTGAGGAACAGTCTTGCCGGTTTCTTTGGCGACCTTGTCGATCGCATCGACAACGCGGTAAAGATATTCGTCGGCGACGGGCGGGCCTGCTTCGGAAGTCTTGTGCAAGCGGCTGACTGCGGGCGCGGGCTGATTGCGGCGAATCTTGCCGGTCAGGCGGCCCCATCCCAAGGGGCTCCAGACCAGCGCGGCGACTTTTTGGTCGAGGCCGAGCGGCATAAGTTCCCACTCATATTCGCGACCTACGAGCGAGTAATAGACCTGATGCGCCACGTAACGCGCCCAGCCGTATTTCTTTGAGATGGCGAGCGACTTCATCAAATGCCATCCGGAGAAGTTGGAGCAAGCGATGTAGCGGACTTTGCCGCTGCGAACCAGCGTGTCGAGAGTTTCCAGAGTTTCGTCGATGGGAGTGGTCGCGTCGAAACCGTGCATGTGGTAAATGTCGATGTAGTCGGTGCCCAGGCGGCGGAGGCTGGCTTCGCAGGCTTGCAGAATATGATGGCGTGAAGACCCGAGATCGTTGGGACCGTCGCCCATCTTGAATGTGGTTTTGGTGGAGATGAGAACTTTGTCGCGCTTGCCGGCAATGGCTTTGCCGAGGATTTCTTCCGACAGGCCGTTGGAATAAACGTCGGCGGTATCGAACAGATTCACGCCCGCGTCGAGACAAATGCCGACGAGGGTTGTTGCTTCGCGGACATCGGTTTCTCCCCAGGCGCGGAAAAATTCATTACCGCCGCCGAAGGTGCCGGTGCCAAAACTGAGAGCGGGAACTTTGAGTCCGGAGTGGCCGAGTTGTCGGTAATCCATGGGGAATGGATGATGGGGAGTGGGGAGGGGATTCAGAGCGGGCGGCTCAGAACAGACTCTCCAGGTCGCGGGCGCCGTGGATCACTCGGAGAATCAAGACTTCGTCGCTCACTGCCTGATAGAAAACAAGATGTTTCGGGAATTTGTTGATGGGCATCCGTCGGATGCCTCGGAGTTCGTCCGCTTTGAAGCTGCATAGTGGCCCGGACTGAGGATTTTCCACGATGCGAAACAAGGCGGAAGTCACCGCAGTCTCCCAGCGTTTGGCTAAGACTTGCCCCGAGTGCTGCTTGTACCAGTCGGCTTGCTCCAGGATGTCGCTGACGGCGGCATCGCTGAGGCGAACCTTCGGCCGATTCACCGGCGGCCAGTCTGACCGCGCAGCGCCGCAACCAGGCCCTTCTTCCGTATCTCGGTTACCGTAAGTTCGATCTTGGGCCCCTTAGCGGCTGCGATGAGATCTTGTTCGAGGGAGTGAAGCCGCCGTTCCTTGTCTTGGCGAATCAATTCGCGGATGTATTCGCTGGGCGTGCCCCAATCGCCAGAGGCTACCTGTCCTTCGACGTATTGCTTCAGAGGCTCGGGAAGAGAAATGTTCAGAGATGTCATGGCCATACCTTCATATTATGACAGATTATGAAGGCCATCAACACTTGGGGGGCGACCTTGCTTGCTCATGGCCTGCTACCAATCGTCGAAGCCGATCTGCGTTCTATCTCAGGGCGGCACGGCTGAAGCCGTGCCTTCCCGAGCCTGTTTGCGGCGAGCCATCCCTAGAACGGAATATCCTCATCGGTGATGGGGCCGGAGGCTGCGCCTGCGGGCTCGGGCTCTGGCGTGCGCTGGTCGAAGTTGTTGCCGCCGGCATTGCTGGCGGATGCGCCTGCGCCGCGCGAGCTGCCGCTGAATTCTCCGCCGCCGCTGCCTTCGCCGCGTCCGCCGAGCAGAATGATGTCGCTGCCGACGACCTCGGTCATGTATTTTTTCTGGCCGCTGGTCTTGTCGTCCCAGGAGCGGGTTTGCAGGCGGCCTTCGATGTAGACTTTGCCGCCCTTCTTCAGATATTCGCCGGCAATCTCGGCCAGGCGCTGCCAGAGAACGACGTTGTGCCACTCGGTGCGGTCCTGCCATTCGCCGCTCTTGTCTTTGAAGCGTTCGTTGGTGGCGATGGTCAGCTTGGCTACCGGCGTGCCGCTGGGCGTGTACTTGATCTCTGGGTCTTTCCCAAGATTTCCAATGAGTTGAACCCGGTTCAGACTTTTTCCAGCCATGGGATGCTCCTTTGCAGGGGTTCAATATAACAGAATTCCCGGCGTGGAAACGTTGCAGCTGCTCAGGAATGCGATTCCGAAGTATCATTTTGGGGCGGAGTGAGGCATCGTGACGTGCCCGGCACCGCATCATTCTCGGAGGAGGACGGTCTATGACCATCTCAAGTTCAAACGCAAGTTCGATCTCCGCGTGCATCGACCGGTTCGGCAAGCGAAACTTTAGTTGCAGACTTGCGGCGATCGCGCTGGCTCTCGCGGGGCTGCTCGTGCTTCCGGGATGCTGGGTGACGTCAATCAATGGCTTGTATGAGGAGCCGAGCACGGACAATCCTCAAACAGATCCCGGTCTGGTTTTCGATGCGAGTTTGATTGGCTCCTGGATTGAGGTCGGCGATAAATGCACAGCGCCGCTAGCGATCACGCACAAAGACGAGGTCTATGATCTACGATCGACGGGTGAGGGTGAGGGATGTACCGACTCGGATAAGGCACACTATCAAGCCCACCTGGTGAAGCTGGACGCATATTACTTTCTCGATGTCTCCCCAATGCCGGACGACGTGTGCGGCATGTGCCTGGCGAAACACAGCATCTTTCTCGCGAAATTCGACAAAAGTACGTTATCCGTCACTCCGATTGACTCCGATTGGCTGAAGAAGTCCCTCGCAGCAAGAACGGTAGTCTTGGCCACCCTGGCGGGCGATACTGACACGATAACGGCGTCGCCGAAAGACCTGAAGGCGTTCTGCCGCAGCTTTGCCGAAAAGAAGGAGGTATTCAAGCCGGAATCGACGACTACCTACAAGCGGAAGTAAGTTCGCAATCCACGGCATTCACGTTATAATCCACCCATGCCTGTCGCACCTGGCGCGACCAAAGCCGCGGGGATGGTTCCCGACGAGATGAAGTGGGAACCGAAATCCAAGGGGATTGCCACGCCGCGCAAGAAGAAGCCGAAAGAGTTGGCGGTGATTACCGAATGCTGCACGGGATGCGCCGGGTCGCCCGCGTGTGTGGAATATTGTCCGGTGGAAGACTGCATGTTCTGGGTGCCGGACGAAGACAGCACGCCGTTTGGCCGCATCGCGATCGATCCGATTCTGTGCATCGGCTGCAAGAAGTGCCTGAGCAAAGGTCCCGACGGCTGCTTCCTCGATGGTTGCCCGTGGGACGCGATTGCGATGGTTGACATCGCGGAAGTGGAAAAAGAAGTCGGCGCGATGGCGATTTGAAACCGCTCTTGAGCTGTTTGCTTTTTGGCTTAACCTTATCGCGGCAGGTTCGGTCGTGGAAACTCCCCGCTGGGCTGGTGGCGCTGCAGGCGGGCAAGGGATCCTTCGACTCCGGTGCGAAATTCGCTTCGCGAATCTCGCACCTGCGCTCAGGATGACATCTTGGGTAAGGCCGGACTGAGGAGCACAACCGAAGGCCATCGCCTACGACCTGGCCCGCTTCCGTATCGCCCGCTCGGTTTCCATCGCTTGCTGGCGCACGTCGTTGGAAATATCCGGGAGGTCGCGTTCGTAGGGAAGAATCGCGGGAAGATCTTCGATTTGGCCAACTAGATAGAGAGCGCGCAACGCTTCCCACACCTGCTCGGTTCCGGGATCGACCACCGCGATTTCCTCGCCTGCGGCAACATTTGCGCCGGTCTGCGCGAGAGACCGAATGCGGCCGGGAATCGGAGAGCGGATTTCGAGTGCGCCGTCTCCTGATTGTGAAGAATCTGCGACCGCGAGCTTCGCGATTAATCCGCCCTGGTGGATGGCCGTGCCGGGGCGGTCGGCGTCGGCGATGTGGCCGGATTCAGGGGCAATGATGTGCGCGGGTTGCAGCAGGGCTACAATCTGCGCGCGTCCCGAGGCGTCGCCGAAGCGCACCAGCGAGAGCGCCGCGTTGCCACGCACCATGGGCGAGGAGTCGCTCAGCATCTTCAATAGCGCGTCGTGAAAGCCCGCGCCCGATGTGTCCTGCCCCATCACCCAGGCGTCGGTGTTGCGAATTTCTTCCACCGGATCGGACGCGAGGCGCACGAGATCCGGATACCATTGCGTTACTGCAGCATCGTGGCGCGTGACGCGTTCGCCGACCTGGACCAGTGCCTGCTGGATGTGGCGCGGTTTCCTGGTGTCGTGCAGGTACTGGTTCAACTGCTGGTCCGAAAGTTTTCGCCCAAACCACGTATTCCACCAGAAAAGAAACGGCATCAGGCAGATCAGCCACGCGGTGGCGAAGAAGAGCAGTTTATGGGTGCGCGACATGCCGCGCTTTGCGCGGGGCTGCAAAACGTTGCCGCCGTTGGGACTGGGGGGAGGGTCAGTAAGCGGCGGTATCGCGGACTGTGGCTGGATAGACATGAAGCCCCGGACGGAGACTATAGCAGAGTCGAATGTTGGTTATTCCTCCACATCGGCGTCGAGCACGCGCTCCTGCTCCAGATAGTGCGACATGGCATATTGCGCCAGAAGCGGCGTCTGCAGCCGGATTTCAGCGCCGATCCACTCGCCCTTACCGTGCGGCGCATCGGGCGCATGATTGCAGCGTCCGCCGCTGCCGAACTGCGGGCCGAAGTCGGCGCTTTGAATCTGATCGAATTGCTTGATCTCGCGCCAAGCCTCGTCGCCCACCGTGCCGGAAACGTCGATTTTCAGTTTCAGGACTGGCATAGAAATCTCTATTCACCACGGAGTCACAGAGACACGGAGAAAATCATTTTGGATTGGTTCCTCCGTGACTCCGTGGTGAAAATTCAGCTGTGCGGAAACCAACGATACAGCATGAAGTACACCAGCACGCCGGTGATTGAAACATACATCCACAGTGGCCATGTCCAGCGGGCGATGGCTCGATGCCGGTCATAGCGGCCCCGCAACCCGCGGCTCAACGTGATGATCACCATGGGAACAATCACGATGGCGAGCGTGACGTGGGGGATCAGCACCACGAAGTAAATCGTGCGCCACACGCCCTGGCCCAGAAAGAGGATATCGCCGACGTGAACATGAAAATAAACATAGCAGAACAGAAACAGCGCCGAGGCGATTACGGCCGCGATCATGCAAGCGCGGTGTGCGGCCATGCGGCCGCGGGCAATCAGGTATCGGCCGGCGAGCAGCAGCACTGCGCTAATTCCGTTCAAACCCGCGATCAGGGCGGGGAAGTAGGCGTATTGTTCAGGAATCATGCGGCCGGCCTCGCAGTCCGGCGGTTGACCATGAGGAAAGCGAGAGCGAACATCACCAGCGAAAACAGAAGCAGCGTGGCCATGGCCGAGGGCAGCGGGAACGCAAGCTCGGTTCCGGGATAGAGCAACGCGCGCAGCGCTTCGACACCATAGGTGAGCGGATTCAGCCACATCAGCACGCGAATCCATCCCGAAGCTCCGGAGAGAGGGAACAGAGATCCGGACAAGAGCCACAAAGGGATTAGAAACAGATTGATGATGCCGTGGAAGGCTTGCGTTGAGTCCATGGGCCAGGCGATGGCGAAGCCTAACGCCGTCAGCGCGAACGAAACCAGAAAGACCACCACCGCCACAAGCAGCACCTGCACCAGTTCAAGATGCACACCAGCGAATGGCGCGAAGACGAGAAAAATCATTCCCTGAATGGCCGAAAGCGTGGTGCCGCCCAGTACTTTGCCGAGAACGATCGCCGAACGCGGCACCGGAGCGACCAGCACCGAAAGCAGAAAACCTTCTTTGCGGTCCTCGATCACCGACATCATGGTGAAGATGGAAGTGAACAGCACGATCATGATGAGCGCGCCGGGATAGAAATAATCCAGATAGTGCTGTTGACCGGGCCCGCCGCCGGAACGAAACGAGGTTCCGAATCCGGAGCCGATGACCAGCCAGAACACCAGCGGCGAAGCCAGCACGCCGACTACGCGCGTCTTCTGCCGGTAGAAGCGCACAATCTCGCGCCACCACAGCGTAAAGGCGGGCAGCATCACGCCCGCGGAAAGCGGTGCGGAGGGGCTCGTTAACGTTGCCGTGTGAGTCGCCAAGAATTCAGCTCGCTTTCGCCGCTGGAGTTTTCGCTGGAGCCGCGGCCGGCTTCCTGTGCAGGAAGGTCAACAGGCCGCGGTCGCGCATCTCCCAGTAGGCATTCAAAAGAAAACATGCGGAGAGCGCCAACAGGATCAGGCTCATGAAGAGCCCATCCACCGTGGCCGCGAATGGCCAAATAGTGATCATCCCGCTCATGAAGATCCATGCCACTCCGAACAACGGAATAATGCCGAGCACCAGAGAAAGCACAAGCATCATCAGGCGCACACTACCTCCTGTTCTTTTTTTTCTTTTCAGACCCGTTTTTCTTTTCAGACCCGGGCTGGGCTTCGTTGTCTTCGCTCCAGAACTTGTGTCCGGTTCGGCGAATGAACACATCTTCGAGCGCGGGCTTGCTCACTGAAATGGCCTGAATCTCTCCGGGAAACGCCTCGACCGCATCGGTTACAAAACGGTGGCCGCCTTCGCGTTCCAGGCGCACCTGATTTCCGAAAACCGTGGTCTCTACATGAAAGCGTTCGCGCAACCGCTGCGCAAGCAGGGCAGCGTCATGCACCGCTTCGAGCATCACCACATCGCCGCCGATCTCGCTCCTTAATTCTGCCGGTGTGCCCAGCGCCACCACGTGGCCTTCATTCAATATGGCGAGGCGGTCGCAGCGCTCGGCTTCTTCCATCAGGTGCGTGGTCACCAGCACCGAAACCTTTTCTTCGTCGCGCAAAATGTTGAGATACTGCCAGAGATCGCGGCGCGCGCCGGGATCGAGCCCGGTGGTCGGCTCATCCAGCAACAACACCGCAGGATGATGCAACAGTCCTTTGGCCAGTTCGATGCGGCGCTGCATTCCACCCGAGAAAGTCTCGACGAGTTCTTTGGCGCGATCCGCCAAGCCAACGCGAGAAAGAATTTCCTGAATGCGGCGCTTTAACGCTGCTCCGCGCAGCCCATAAAGATGTCCCTGATGCCAGAGGTTCTCGTAAGCCGTGAGCTTGGCATCGACGCTTTGCGCCTGAAAAACCACGCCGATCTGCCGCCGCAGGCGCGCCGGTTCCTGCGCCGCATCGCAACCCATGATGATGGCCCGGCCTGCGGTGGGAATCATCAGCGTGGAAAGAATGCGGAACAGCGTGGTCTTTCCGCTGCCATTGGGACCGAGCAGTCCAAAAAGCTCCGCGGGACGCACGTCGAACGAAACCCCGTTCAACGCCGTGCGATTCTCGTAGCGATGCACGACGTTTTGGATCGAGATCACGGAAGGCGCAGAAGGGCTTTCGACCTCAGCCACCGCATCCGCGTATGCAGAAAGTTTCGAAGCCAAGTCTTCTCTGTTTCTCTTTCTATATCTACTTCTCAATCCGGCGCGCGTTCTCGATCCGGCTCATGCGGCGGTCGCATTCCGCTGGGTCTGCGGTACGCGTTCTTCAAACGCGACCGGCACGTGCCTCCAAACCTCGATGGCCAGAATTACCGTGGTCGCCAGCAGAAGCGCACCCACGGCAACATGCGCCACCGTGGAAACTACCATGGGCAGTTCGGGCTGTGCCGCATCTTTTCCCCAGGCCACGCGGGTCAGAAAGGCGGTGAAGCCCAGGCACAACTGGGTAATCAGCAATGACAGCATCAGGATCGCCGGCCGGCGCACGGCCTCAATGTGCGGATATGCCGTAATCGCCCGCACGGCCGTCCATGCCAGCACGAAGGCCACGATTACCGCATGTACCACGTGCGGCCACCAACTCATGCCATGATGGCGGAACATGGCGCCGAGAATGAGCTGTACGTACAACACAAAAATCGAAAGCAATGTGAGAGTGAATAAACTCGGCTTGCGCGAATCAAACTCTACCCGCGGCTGCTCTTCCACCCATTTGCGCCCGGTGAAGAGCGCGATCGCTACCGCGATGCAGAAAAACGTCTGGGCCAGCGCGGCATGCGCCGACGAGACTGCCGGAGGCAGATAATACAAAACCGTAATTCCCCCGAGGATTCCCTGCGCAATCACCGTGCCCAGAGCGGCCAAGGCCAAAACCCGCAACCAGCGCCGCTTTTCCACGCGCCAGGTCCAGACGGTGAGGATGATGGTGAGCAGCCCGGCGCCCTGCGCAATCATGCGGTGCGTGTGCTCAAACTCTACGCCGCCCACCAGCCTGGGAATCTTGTAGAGCGATCCGAAAGAAGTAGGCCAGTCGGGAACGGATAACCCGGCGTCGTTGCTGGTGACAAGCGCGCCCGCAATAATAAGAAGAAAAGTCCAGCAGGCGAGCACGACGGCAAAGCGGTGATGCCCGCGATGGTAGGTTGTGGCGATTGCCTTCAGAATAGCGCCCCTTGGGTCTCGGGAGTGCGTAGCCTCGTCTGCGGGACCACCTGAATTCGGTTCGGACCGAACAGACGGGGGCAGCCGACAGTTTGTGCGCCTGCCCCGCCTAGAATACATCGACCAGACCAGTTTCGGAAACCCAGCGGCGCATACGCTGCGACCCCGCTCTGCGACTCTTGCAACGCGGCGCTCAGTCAGCGGCCGGTTTGAAGCTGGCGTCCACCGTCTTGCTCTCTTTCGCGGCCACGCTGACCTTCTGATCCTGTTCGCCGAGTTTTTCCTGCACGAACGCGATCGTATACTCGCCCGGCGGCAGGCCCTTGATTTCATACTTGCCGGACTTGTCCGTCACCGCATAGAACGGGTTCTTCACCACGTTGATGTACATCTTCATCCAGGGATGCTGGTTGCACTTTACCGGCAGCATAATCTCTTCGCGCGCGAAATTCTTCTCGATCGCCGGCGACGACGGTGGCTGGGATTCGTTCCACTCGCGGTTGTCTTTCGGGGTGGGATGAATGTTGTGCGTGGTCTGATCGTCATTCTTGATGTCGACGGTTTGCCCAGCCATCACTCCCAGCACGTGCGGATGATACTTGCAGCCCTGCTGGTCGAGCGTGACCGCGTCTTTCGGGACGTCAAACGTGCGGCTGCCCAGGCCATCTTTCACGTACACGAACACGTTGGCCAGATCGCCGCCATCGACGACGATGTTCTCGGCTTCGTTGCCGCCTTTGCACGCCGGGTCCTGGCTCATGTCGATCTTCGACGGTTTGGGCGCCGTGCCATCGAATTTCACCGTGCCGCTCACGGTCGCTACCGTTGCAGGATCGATCGGCGTGGCCGCCGGAGCCGGCTGCGCTTGCTGCTCGGCCATGCTGTTGTTAGATTGTTCCGTATTCTCCTTCTTATTGCACCCTGCCAGCACCAGCAAGCCGCACAACGCCAGCGTGCCGGCGGTCATTACTGTCCAACCTGTCTTCTTATTCATGATGTCGCCTTTCTTGAAAGTTCGCTGAAAACCGCATTTCTGCGGGACTCTTAGGCAATCTTTGTCATTCCTCACCGGGCGTAAGCCCGCTGAGGAATCTGCTCTAGCTTCAATGGTCGAGATTCTCACGCCCCCCAAATTCTACCGCGAACCCCCAACCGCTGCTGGGCGCGTTTCAGTCGCGGCTTGTCTACGATTGACTTTCGGTTGAACCGCTGCCTTCGCATGAGGCATCGCCGAAGCCACTCGACGCTGTTCCTCCGCAGTTAGCTGAAAGATGTAATCCACCAGCAACTTGCGGTGGTCCTTGTCATATCCTGCGAACGACGGCGGCGTGGGCCCGGCAAACACCCACTGAGTGTTCTGCTGCTTGAACAATCCCGAAGGCATTGAGGTTCCCGGGCTGACGGCCTGCGGATCGGTGATCCACCTCACCACCCAGTCGGGTTTCAAGCGTTCTTTCGCCAGCAGGAAGTTTGGAGCGGTGGCGATCTTGTCGTGGTTCGGATCGCCCGTGGCGTGGCACTTCAGGCACGGCGCGGCCGAGCTGGAAAATAAGCTGCGCGCCATATCGGTTTCCTTTGCCGTGAGTGTCGGCACCTCCTCGGGAATGTAAGGCAACGGCTGCTGCGACAGCGCCTGGAAGAAGCGCACCAGCTTGCGCAGTTCGTTATCCGAGAACGAAAACGTGGGCATGCGTACCTTCAAATATGGCCGCACGCCGTTGCGATTTGTGTCGGTGGTGTTCAACGCCGGGTTCGACAAGAATTTGCGCAGCCACTCCGGATCGACGCGCGCGCCCTCGGTGAGAAGCTTCGGCGGCAGTTGCTCCTGCACATCCTGATACTGCTTCAACCCCATCAGAATCGTCGTCTGGCCGGGGATGAGCTGGTGGCAGCCCATGCAGTTGTATTTCTTGATGACCCACCAGCCATCTTGAATGTCGTGCCGCGCGTCCCCCGGTTTGTATTGATAGCTGGCGGGCAGCGAGGTCTCGGCGCTTCCCATCAAGAAAGTGGTGAGATCGAGCACCTGTTCGCGGGTCAGATGCAGATTGGGCATGCGCGAAGCGTCGATTTCGCTCTTGAGCTTACCCTGATCGTAAATGTTGGGCTCCGCCAGTTTGTGTTCGAAGAAGCCCTTGAGGTTGTACCATGGCTCGGCCGCCGGACCATCCGGAAGCCGGGCCAGATCTTCCTTATTCTTGATCGGCTCGGCGTCCTTGCCGCCACGCTGCGCAACTTCGGTGAACAACGCGAAGTCCAAGCGCTCAATGGGTTTGCTGCCTTCGTAGGTAAGCTCGGTTCCGATCCGTCCTTCATCCTCCATGCCGGAAATTTCATGGCATCCCGAGCAGCCAAAATGCTGCACCCATCTCTTGCCTTCGGCCTTCAGCGATGGATCATCCATGAACGCCGCTTCCACATAGGATGACGGTTCTTGCTTTTTCTGCGTCATCAGATAGGTGGCGATGTCCTCGGCATCTTCCGGAGTTAGCCGGAGGCTTGGCATCACGGTCATGTTCTGCACTTGCAGTTCATGGCCGTCGTTCGGGCACTGACTATGATCGAGATCGAACTGGTAGGGAAGTCCCTTCTTGGCGTAATCCTCGGGACCGATGTCCTTCTTCTCATATGGGCAATACGGCCGCGTGCGCTCGCGCGCATTGTGAATCCAGCGGACAAGATAGTCGTAATTCGCTTTCTCGCCCACGCGGGTCAGATTGGCGGCAAAGACGCCGCCTTGCAGCTGATCGCCTTCGCCGATGGAGTGGCAGGCCAGACATCCGCGGGTTTCGAACAATTCTTGTCCGTGCGCCGCATTCCCTGACTTGGCTTTGGGAAGAGGATCGGTAAAAGCCGATTGCCAGATATAAGCCGAGATCGCCTGAATCTGATGATCGGTCAGCCGGAAATTCGGCATCTTGGTCGTGGGACGGAAATCCGTCGGCTTCTTCAGCCACACCGGAATCCAATTCTTGTTCAGCTTCAGCCGAACATCTTTCAGGTTCGGCCCAACCTTCTTCGTATCCTGCATCAAGCTGTGCGATTGATAGTCGAGCTGCTGCAAACGCCCGTCCAGCTTGGTATTCGCCACTCTCAAGTCAACCGCCTGGCCATTCAGCCGGTTCGCTTCGTCGTTTGACTCCGCCGCATCGGCCTGCTTCATCAAATACGCGGTCTGCTTCAGATTGCTTTTTTTCTGTGTCTCAATCTGTTTGATCTGCTGCCCGATCGAGTTCAGATCCTCGGGTTCTTTGTCGTAGCCCTCATAGCGATGGCAGCCCATGCAGCCTTTTTGCCGGAACAAATCTTTGCCATCGTTGATGGTATGCCACTGCATGTCTCCGCTTACCAGCACCATGTCGGCCGCATGGCAACTCTGGCAACCGGCTTGCGAATTTTCCTTAGGATAGAGCGGCCACAGCCAGTGCTCGTAATTGCCATGGGCCTTTTCCACGCTGGTGGTGGCGCGGCCGTTGCCTTGATGGCATGGCGAGCAGCCGAACTTGTCTGGATCGTGAATCGACAGCAAGTCCGGCTCAGGATGGCTCACAAATGAATTGGCGTACTCGTCCGGCTTCTTCTCGCCCTTCGCCATCATCGCCGCCGCACTGATCTTGAGCGGCTCGCGCGCTCCCATGTGGCAGGACTCGCAGCGGTCCACGATGTTGGCTTCCGCCACATTAATCTGCACAATCGCAGGATCCCAATCCGCCGTTTTCTTCTTCAGGCCTTCGATCTGCTGCGGCGTCAGGTCAACCATGTGGTCGGAGATGTATTCATCCATCTTTGCCCTGGCCGCGGTGACGGGTTTCAGAACGTCTCCCAGTTCCAGGCTCCGCTGCGTCCGCTCGTCGCGGATTTCGTTGTAGGTCTCCTCCAGATGCGGGAAGTCGAATTGTTTCTTGCTCCCGTCAGGAAACTCAACCGTTGCCTGCTCCTTCTTGTAGTCCGCCAGTTCCTTCTGCTTGCTGGCTTTCGAGGATGGACTCGTACTCGTCTCAATCTCATAGCTGAGAGCGTTTACGTAGGCGCGGCGGTCAGTGAACACGCTCTGTACTGCGAGCAACCGCGCGCTAGCGTCGTCCACTTCCCTGCGTGCCTCCTGGGCCTGAGCGGCGGAGTCATCCCTGGCCTGCTTCCAGGTGGCGTTGAGCGCCGCGTACTCGGGATTCTTCTCGACGCCTTTTTCCGACGTCGCCGACGTGGAGGTCGCGGCACTCAGAAACGCCGAGTAGCGGGTCTTCCACTGCTCCTGGAAAGCCTTCCAGGGACGTTGTCCCCAAGCCTCGTCCCACAAAGCCCAGAACAGCGTAGCGATCAGGATGACGATCGCGAGAACGTAATGCGCCGCATACGATTTGCTGGTAATCGGATCCTGCTCGGGGATTGGCTGTTCAGGCACCGCTTCCTCCGAAAGTGTTTGTCATTCCGAGCGAAGCGAGGAATCTGCTGTCCTCGCCCGCTTTCAGGCGTGTCGTACGTTCACGAACCTCAAACGTTGAACCACGGCGTGATCCAGACATACTTGATGTGCCACAACAGCCGCAGCCCCATCTTGAGAGGCAGCGCTACCATGGTGAGCAAAAGAAATTGCACCATCGAGAACTGCAGCAAACTCATGCGCTGGAAATCTTTTCCCATGCGCCGCCGGAACAGCGAATACACCAGGCCGCCGCCAATCAGGTAATATCCGCCGACCACGATCGCGCCGAAGATCGCCTTCGCCGCGTTCGACGTGATGCCGAAAATATCCGGCAGATCGCGGTTTACTTCATAGATCAGCCGGTTGTGATCCCACGTTTGGCCTGGCCAGAACCACTGCCATCCAGGCCCGCGAATGAACGTTCCTATAATGATCATCGCGACCCACAAGATCACGAAGCCGAACAGAAAAGTAGAAATCGAAAACTTGCGCTGCTTCCACGTATAATAGCCGCTGCCCAGCGGGTTCGTATCGACATACGGAATCACCATCAATCCGACGATGATCATCGTAGGCATCACCACACCCGCAATCCACGGATCGAAATAGACCAGCATCTCCTGCAGTCCGAGGAAATACCACGGGGCCTTGGCCGGATTCATGGTGAGGTTGGGATTTGCCGGCTCTTCCAGCGGGGCGTTCAGCGAAATCGACCACACCATCAGAATGATGGTGACGATAATGGCAGCGAGAAACTCGATGCGCAACAGAAATGGCCAGACGTGAACTTCTTTCTGCCAGCCCGGTTTGAACGGCCAAGTCTTGCGATGATGGGTCTTGGCCATCGCGGGATCGGCTTCGAGCTGTGCGATCAACTGATCGTTGGCGTGCGCCTGCTTCCACGCCAGATAAATAAAGAAGGCCAGCAGGGGGATTAACCCCACGATCGGAACGTTATCCGGAGCCGAGCAAATCTCCCAAAGTTGTCGCCAGTCCATAGTGTTCTCGCGTCGAACGACTCAAATTATGTTCCGTTCCGGTTACATATTTTCCGTGCCGTTTCGGTTACATGTTACGTGTGCCGTTTCGCTTACGCATTGCGTGTTCCGTTCCGGTTACGCATTTTAAATTTCGATGCACATTCTTAAGATCGGACGCCTGGATCACTCTCCTGCCGCTTTCGGTCCCCTGCGCGGTTTATCGGCCTCAGCTTCGAGCATGACTGGAGCTGGTCCCGAAATTCCGCCATCCTTGCGCACGCGCCAGAAATGCACAATCATCAGCACCGAAGCCACAATCGGAATTCCGATGCAATGCCAGATGTAAGAACGCAGCAGCGCGTTCGCATCCACAATCGATCCGCCAAGCAAGCCGAAGCGCACGTCATTATATGGAGTCATGCCCAGCATCGACCCAAATGGCCCTTCGTGCCCCAGCAGCGGCGTGGCGCGCGCCATGTTCGTGCCCACGGTCACGGCCCAGAAGCCGAGTTGATCGTCTGGCAGCAGATATCCCGTGAAAGACAGCAGCAGCGTGAACACCAGCAGCAGCACGCCAATGTTCCAGTTGAATTCGCGCGGCTTTTTATACGAGCCGGTCAGGAAAACGCGGAACATGTGCAGCCAGACGGCAATCACCATCAAGTGCGCCGCCCATCGGTGCATGTTCCGCAGGATCTTGCCGAACGGCACATCGTGCTCCAGGTAGAGCACGTCGCGGAATGCCTGCACTTTGCTGGGGTGGTAATAGAACATCAGCAGCACGCCGGTGTAAGTGAGGATGATGAACAGGTAAAACGTGATTCCGCCCATGCCCCAGGTGTAGCTGTAGCGCACCGCATCGCGATTGATCTTCGCCGGATGCAAATGCAGAAACACGTTCGAGAGCACGCCCAGCGCGCGGTTGCGCGGCGTGTCGTCGTGCTTGTGGCGGAAGATCGACGTGTAGACCTGCGTCTTCGTCGGATCTTTCAAGCCCTCGATCTGCTCTTTCGCCTTGGTTGGGATGTCCGTCTTCAACGACTGGATATCGCCTTTGACGCCGGCGGTGACTTTCTCGAGCAACCCCACCTTGTTGCCGTTTTTTCCGTTCGTGCGATTCGGATTATTTTCGTCAGCCATTCGACCTCTTCGTTACTGTTGAAGCCACTGTTAAAGCCGGCGGGACGCCGGCGCTACATGCCGGTCAAGAATGCTCCGGGGTCATTGAAATGGGTCGGCTGGCCTTTCGGCCACTGATAGAGCCGCGAAGTGTCCACAATAATCTGGCCATCGGGCGCCAGTTCGAGCTTTGCCCGGTCCATGGGACGCGGCGCCGGCCCTTCAAAATTAATTCCTTCGCTGTCATAGCCGCTGCCGTGGCACGGGCACTTGAATTTGTTCTCGCTGGGCTTCCAGTCGGGCGTGCAACCCAGATGCGTGCAGCGCGCATAGATCACAAACAGCCGGTCGGGGGTGCGGTCGACCCAGATGCGATATTTCTGCTGGAACTTGGTATCAACACCCAGGGCAAACTCCGAAGGATATCCAATCTTGAAAACCGTGTTGGGCTCAAAAAGAGTGCGGGGAAGGAAAAAACGGAAGAACGCCAGGAACCAGGCTCCAAGAAACGCCGTGACGCCGACCCATACCAGCCGGCGCCGGCGCTTGTCGATCTCCGTGTTCGACGGGCCAGCCGAATTCAGCCCGGCCGATGCCGCGGCTTTCGACGTTCCCACGGCCGGCGTGCCCACATACTTCGTGGCGTCCACAGCCGCCTTGGCCGCGGGTTTCGCCGCCTCCGGATTCGGATTGACCCTATCGGTCTCCGGCTCCGCCATGAGTGTCCTCCTCCTCACCTTCTATGACGAACATTCTTGAGCTGCTTTGAAGATGCGCGCAAGGTCCCTCGCCCCGCTGGTGAAGGCGCGGAGCTTCGGGATGACGCGGCAGATCAATGAATATTTTTGTCACTGTTCCACCAACTACCAGAGTCAATCCGCAGCCATTACTGCCGAGGTTTCGAACGATTCCGCGCGCATGGCCTGCAACACGATTTGGCCCAGCGCCTGAATGAATTTCGGGGAATCGTTCAGCCCCGCGCTCATCTCAAAGTGCGCGATGCCCATCCGCCGGCTCTGTTCGCGCGCCTCATGATCGATCTCGCCCAGCGTCTCCACGTGATCGGAAACAAACGCCACCGGAACGACGCAAACTTCGCGAGCGCGTTCGGCCCCCAGATCGCGCAGGGTGCGGTGCAGGGAAGGCTGCAGCCACTTGCTCGCTCCCACTTTGCTCTGGTAGCAGAGCCGATATGGGTTCGGCCATCCGCCGCGCTCCATCAAGAGCTGTACGGTCTCTTCGATCTGCCGCTGGTAGGGATCACCCTTCGCGATCACGGACATGGGGACGCTGTGTGCGCTGAAAACAATCTCCGCCCGCCCCGGCACGGCAAACCGCGCCAGAGCCTCGTCCACTTTTTCAATCACGGAGTCGAGATAAGCCTGGTGCCGGTAGAAGTTTTCGACGCAATGCACCGGCAGATCGTCGCAAAACAGCCGGCGCCACTCATTCAGACTCGAGCCGGTCGTGGTCGAAGAATATTGCGGATAGAGGGGCAGCAACACAATCTCATCGCAGTCCGCGGCGCGCAGGCGCGCAACCGCCTCGCCGGTAAAAGGATGCCAATACCGCATAGCGACAAAGCAATGCGCATCCATCCCCAGCTCGCGAAGTTCGGCTTCCAGCGCTGCGGCTTGCCGCTCGGTAAAATGCCGGATGGGCGAGCCTCCGCCAATGGTCGCGTAGTGCTGCTGCACCTTGCGCGCTCGCGTAGTCGAGATCAATTTAGCCAGGGGTTTACGCCCGATGCGGGCAAAAGGAAAATCGATAATATCGGGATCGCAGAAGAGGTTATAGAGAAAAGGTTCAATCGCTTCCAGCGTGTCGGGCCCGCCGAGCTGAAAGAGAACTACACCCACACGCCGTGATGTGCACACCATTCCCCAGATTCCCCAGAACGGGCGAATTTACTCCCATCTGCGACGAGAGTCAATGGCGGAATGCAGACACTCCCACTTACGAAGAGAAAAATGGCACATCACGCGGGAGTCAAGAATGGAGACTCAACTAACGCTGGCCGTGGTGAACCGCGATCTGCTGTCCGAGCTCGATGCTCATCAGGTCTTCGCCCACTTCGAGCGGTCCGGCGTACGTCTTTCGAGTATGAGGAATCAAATCGGGAACGTCTGGGGGGACGATGTGAGAATAGACGGCCAGTTTTGGGGCGACCTTGGTGAACACTTTGCCGGCCTCTTCCGGCGTGGTGTGATGCGCCAGCACCTGCGCCCGCTGCGCTGGCGTATAGGAATTGGCAAGGTTGCGGTAAGCCTCGGGATCGAGCACTTCATGAATCAGCACATCGGTCCCCTGCGCAAAGCGGATTAGGTTCTCGGAGTAGCGGGTGTCGCCGGAAAGCACAACCGAGTGCCCGGCGTAATCAATCCGGTATCCAAACGCGGGTTTAACCAAGCCATGATCCACTTCGAAGGCGGTTACTTTCAGGTCGCCGTTCCGATAGACAACGCCTTGACGAATGTCCTTCGCTTGGATCTCCACTCCCTGCGGAGGCAGGTTCTGGTCAACATCGCGCCGCATGTGGATATCGAACGAATAAGCCTGCCGGAGATGCGACATCATACGCTGGGTTCCAGCCGGTCCCCATACGCGAAGCGGAACCGTGCGTCCCATCACCCAGCTTGTGAGCCACAGGTCTGGAATCCCCACGATATGATCGGAGTGCAGATGAGTGAGGAACAAGCCATCAACCTGCTCGATCTTGATCTGGTAGAGGCGTTGCAGAGCGCCGCGACCGCAATCGAACAGCAATTTCTCCTGCCCTGCCTCGACTAGAATGCTCGGGCCAAAGCGCTCCATCGAAGGACGTGGGTTGCCGGTGCCGAGCAGGGTGACCTTAAGGTCCTGCGCCCGCGCCGTTTGCGCAAAAAAAGCCGCCAGAGCAAGAACCAAAGCCAGCCTGAGCCGGAAGTTCCAGTGCTTGGTCGGAGCAGTATTCATGGTTTCGGGCGTCAAGCGCGCGAGGACTGTGCCGGAGGCCGGACTTCGGACTGGGCCTCCATCTCCTCAATCACGGCATCGGCGAACTGCGACGTTCCCGCCTGCCCGCCGATATCACGCGTCAGCTTCTCGCGGTGCCGGTAAACTTTCTCCAGCGCGTTGCGAATCTGCAATGCGGCGTCGAACTCGCCGATGTGGCGCAACATCAGCAGCGCCGACCGCAGCAACGCCGTCGGATTCGCCACGTTCTTTCCCGCAATATCGGGCGCCGACCCGTGCACCGCCTCAAAAATCGCACACTTCTCCCCCAGATTTGCGCTGGGCACAAATCCCAGGCCGCCCACAAAGGCCGCGCACAAATCGGAAATAATATCGCCGTACAGGTTTTCCATCACCAGCATGTCGTACTGATAAGGATTCATCACCAGTTGCATGCAGGTGTTGTCGACAATGTGTTCGCCATAAACGATCTCGGGATACTCCTTGGCTACCGTGCGGCAACAGCGCAAGAAGAGGCCGTCGGATAGTTTCATGATGTTGGCCTTGTGAATGGCGTGGATCTTCTTGCGCTGGTTGTTGCGGGCGTATTCAAAGGCAAAGCGCGCAATGCGAGTCGAAGCCTTCTCCGTAATGATCTTTAAGCTTTCCACCACCCCCGGCACCACTTCATGCTCCAGCCCCGAATAAAGGCTCTCGGTGTTCTCGCGCACGATGATCAAATCCACATCAGGATAACGCGTGGGAATGTGCGGCAAATTCCGGATCGGCCGGAAGTTCGCATACAGCTCAAATTTCTGGCGCAGGGCCACGTTGATGCTGGAAAAGCCGCCGCCCACCGGCGTCGTCACCGGACCCTTCAGCCCGACGTGGGTGCGCTCGATCGATTCGATGACTTCTTTGGGGATGTACTCGCCAAATTTCTCGTACGCATCCGCCCCCACGGCGAACGACTCCCACTCGAACTTCACTCCGGTGGCTTCGAGAATGCGGACCGTTGCCCTGGTCACTTCCGGACCGATGCCGTCGCCGGGTATGAGAGTTATCTTGTGGGCCATAGCAATGCGATCAGTTAGCTCTTCGCCGCCGGTTTCGCGCGGGCCTCGACTTCCTTCGCCTTCACCAAGTCTTTCAGCTCGTCCATGAACTCCTTGACGTCTTTGAAATCCAGATACACGGAGGCAAAGCGCACATAGGCAACTTTGTCATGACGCCGCAGCCGGTTCATGATGAGTTCGCCGACTTCGCTGGTTTTGCGCTCGCGCTCCGCCGAATCGATCACAAACGACTCGGCCTCGTTCACAATCTGCTCCAGTTTGCTGATCGGCACAGGACGCTTCTCGCACGCGCGCAGCAACCCATTCAAAACCTTTTGGCGATCGAATTTCTCGCGGCGTCCGTCTTTTTTCACCACCATGTAAGGGATTTCGTCGATGCGCTCATAGGTGGTGAAGCGCTTGGCGCACTTCAGGCACTCGCGCCGGCGCCGAATCGACTCGGCTTCTTTGCTCTCGCGCGAGTCAACCACTTTGTCATTCGCGAATCCGCAGAAAGGACATTTCATGGCGCTGATGCTTATGGGGAGCCAAGCTGCCTGACCAAAATCGAATGTTCAGGATTTAATATAGAAATTGTAACAGGGTGAAGCGCCCGAACCCGCAGCCGCGTACCTCGGCAATAGACAGGGGTAATACAGGAACCATCACGTGGGCGGCCCGCTGATCTCCGCCTCTTCGGCGCGATGACTTTCCTCCGACAGCTTTCGCAAAGACAATCTTTCGTGATGGGCCAGCGCCAACCCCAGCGGCACCACAGCGGCAAACGTGACCAGCCACAGCAGAATTCCGCAGCTCGCCGCCATTTCGGGAGGAACATCAAATACGCTGGAAAGCGCCGCAATCGTTGCCATCTGCGATCCCCCGCCCACGGCCGGCAACTGCAGCATCGAACCCACCATGCTCGAGCCCATGAGGATCAGAATCTGCGAGACCGGAATCTCCAGCGCGTCCACTCCATACGAGTGCGTGACTTCTTTGTACGCCAAGGCAATGATGTACCACATGCCCACCGAGACCAGGGTCAGCCAAAGCATCGAGAGAGGGCCGTGAATGGTATCCAGCCCCGCGCCAAACTCGCGAACTTTTTGCGCCATGCGGTGCCCGAGATTCGACGAAAGATGCCCCAGCCGCCGTTCCACCCACAGCGCGACGGCGTCGCCGCTGCGCCGCACCACCACCGCGCCCACCGCCAGCCCCGCCACCAGCGCGATCAGCAGAAAGCCGGCTTCCTGAAAGTGCCGGTAATATTCGGGATGCGGAATCGCCGGCAGCGCGCTGGGCAGAAAAATCGCCAGCACAATCAGTACGGTGAACGCTCCAACATCAAAAATGCGTTCCACCGCCCACACTGCCAGTTGCGAGGAAAGCGGCAACTGCTGCCGCCGCGCAATCAAATACGGACGGATAAACTCTCCTGCGCGCCCGAGCAATGCGAGCCCGGTGAATCCGATCAGCGTCGGGGCGACCAGCTCCATCGTTGTCGCCTTGGGCCGCACCGGCTTCAAAAAAATCCTCCAGCGCAAGGCCCGCAGCACATATGCGATGTAGATAAAACCGATCCCGCGGAGCACCTTAATTTTGCTGATGCGGTGGGTTTGGCTCCAGAAGGTTCCCCAATCGAAGGTCTGCCAATGGCGATATTGCAGGTAAACCAGAACGGCCAGGATGAGGAACACCACCGCACTGGCCACGATGCGCTTCTTATCCATTCAGCGACGACACCCCGCGCCGGCCCGAGCAAACGCGAAGCGGGAAACGGCAGCACCCAAGGTAAACGACACTACGCAGCCGGTCAAACGAGCGAGCCGGAATTTCCGTCACTATCGACGCCAGAAGGAGCCGCGACGCAAAAGATGGAACGAGCACAACGAGGACACAGACGCCGGCACGCGAAAAGACGAAACGTTTGAACAGGGAACGAGGTCGAAGCATGAGCGGAGATCTGAGCGAGTAGCTCGTTGCTTTTCTCAGTGTCTCCGTGGCGAAAGGGAGTCGTGAAGAAGCAGGAAGGATGATTCTCCGGGTTCTAAACGATTCTGCTACTCGCGCGCCTGCGGCGGAACCTGCGTACTGGAACTCGGAGGCTTTAGTGTTGCAATCCTCGTGCCCGCGGCCGCTTTCTTCGCCGCTGCAGCCTTCGGCGACGAAGCCGCCGGTTGTGCCGCCGCATTCCGCTGCGCCACTTTCTTCTTGTTGAAGTCGCGCACGATCCGTGCGACATACGCGCGCGTTTCAAAATACGGAGGCACGCCGCCAAACTGTTCCACTCGCTGCGGCCCGGCGTTATAGGCCGCCAGCGCCTTCACCAAATCGAAGTTGTAACGTTCCAACAGTTCCCGCAAATATTTGGTGCCGCCTTCAACATTGGCCTGCGGATCGAACGCATCCGGCACGCCGAGCTTCATGGCTGTCTCCGGCATCAATTGCATCAGCCCCTGCGCGCCCTTCGGAGACACCGCCCGCACGTTGAATCCGCTCTCGGCCTTGATCACGCTATTCACCAAATCCGGATCCAGCCGGTACCGCCCGCTCGCCGCATCCACCAAATCATTCACATCGGCCTCAGGCTCTCCACCCTGCGCCGCAGCCTGCAGCCCGACGACCGGAGCCCGGGTTTCCGAAGCTTGCTTGTCCGAAGCCTGCTTTGCCGAAGATTGCATGTCTGCGGCCGCCTCAAAGTGATCAATTTCTGCCGTGGGCACGTCGACATAACTCAGGCTGTCCCCGGTGATGTACAGCCGCGTTGTAGTGCCAATCACTTCCCGGTGCTCATGCCAGATGGAAAAACCATTTCGCAGCACCGCCGACTCCGCCGCTTGGCAGGGCAGCACCGACACCACCGCGAGCGCAATGATTGCCACCTGCATCCGCCACTGTGCCGAATGTCTCATCGATTCCTTCTCAACCGCGAACGGCCAGCGACAAAACGACCAACGATTAACGAGGCCTCTGACCGCCAATCACTGATCACTGACCACTTCGTTCACCGCCGCCGCTACCCCGCACGCATCGTTCCCCAGTGTTACGGTCCATCCGCGTCCACGCAACTCCGGACAGGCATTCCCCATGATAACCGGATACCCGGCGAACTCAAGCATTTCCACGTCGTTATGGTTGTCACCGATGGCCATGACCTGCTCGCGGCGAAATCCGCGATACGCGGCCCATCGCTGCAGCGCATCGCCTTTCGAGCATCCCACATTCAGGACGTCGATCATCGACAAATCCCGCGCCGGATATTCCGTTCGCAACACTGTAACCCGCCCTTTCAGTCCGCATCGCTCCAGTTCGCGTAGCGCCTGTTCCATTCGCGCCATGGAGCCGCAAAACATTGCCTGCACCGGATCGCTCACCAGCGCCTTCTCAATCGGCGCCACTAACTCGATGTATTCCATATTCTTTTCCAGCCAGCGCCGGATGCTGGCATTCAGATCGTCCAAATGCTCCAGCACAATCGCGCCTTTGGTTTCCTGATCAAATGTGAGAACGGTATTGCCGCGGAATTCCTGCATCCGCCCGCACAACTCGCGGCAAATTTCGCGCGGCATCAGGTCGCGGTGAAAGGTCTCGCCCGCCAGCGACCGCGTCACCGCCCCGTTCGAGCTGATCAGCCACAAATCAAATCCCAGTTGCTGCGCAACCGGCAGCGCAAACGTGTGCCGCCGCCCCGTGACCAGCACGATCTCGATCCCCGCCACATGCGCCTGCCGCAACGCCTCAAGGTCGCCGTCGGAAATTTGAAACTGCGGATTAAGCAGCGTGCCATCGATATCCGTCGCCAGCAGCCGAACCGCTTCGAGCTTCGGCGAAGAACACTCGGGATCTTTCACTTTTTCATTGTGACACACGTCACGCACGCCGAAGCCCGAATCGCCATGTTATATTGCGCTGTCCATGCCCTCGCTCTTCTTCTTTTTCGCTTCCTGGTGGGGAATCATTCTCCAGGGCATTGCCATCGTTCACTTCATCCGCCGCCGCCCCGAAACGTATTGGCTCTTCATCATCCTCATCGGGGGATGGCTCGGCGCTCTGGTCTATATCGCCGTCGAAGTCATCCCCGACGCCAGCCTGCTCCGGACCGAGTTTCAGATTTTTCCCCGCCGCCGCCGCATCCGCGAACTGGAGTGCGCCATCCTTGATAATCCTTCCGCCGGCAACTACGAGGAACTGGGCCTGCTCTACCTTGACGACGGCGATTTCGCCCGCGCCCGCGCCTGCTACGACAGGGCTATTTCCGCCCGCACTGACTCCATCGATTCCTTCTACCGCCGGGGCGTCGCCGAGGCCGCCCTCTCGGATTTCGCCGCTGCCGTCCCCGATCTCGAGCGCGCCGTTTCCGCCGATCCCGGTTACGACTTTCACCGCGCCAAGGGCCTGCTTGCCCACGCCTACGCCCAAACCCGACAACCCGAAAAAGCCGAAGCGATGTTTCAGCAAGCCACGAGCATCTCCACTATCTCCGAAACCTATTATAACTACGCGCTATTCTTGCAGTCGCTGGGCCGGATCGCCGAAGCCCGCGAGTGGGCCCAGAAGATCCTCGACAAGCGGCCCACCATGCCCGCCTACCAGCGCCGCCGCGAACGCCCATGGTTCCGCAAAGCCTACGCTCTGCTCACTCGCCTCCGCCTCCAGCCTAACTAGCCCATCTTGCACCTTGCAATTCCCGCCTTCGCACAAATGAGTCCCAAATCCGAACCTGCCGGATGCGGACCCAATTCCGTCACTCCCCGGCATCTTGACGCGGCCCCCGCACCTTTCTATGATCAGACTCGACCGGTGGAGATTCGCAAACAACCCCAGTTTGCCCGACCAGCGTAGGTCAGGATTGAGGGATTCCGCACATGAAGGGCTCTGGTTTTGCGCTTGGCTTTGCGCTGGTTGCCACTGTAACCAGTTCCCTGGTATTCGCTCAGACGTCGCTGCTCTTGGCTGCGCGTGATTTTTCCGTCGGCGTTACGCCCCAGTCCGTCGCGGTCGGCGATTTCAATGGCGATGGCATCCTGGACGTGGCCGTGGCCAATCCCAGCATGGTGCAACCCCCGGTCGGCCCGGGTAACGTCAGCATTCTCCTTGGCCGCGGCGATGGCACCTTCCAACCGGCAGTCAACTATCCCGCCGATCAGAATCCTTATTTCGTGGCTGTCGGCGATTTCAACCACGACGGCAAACTCGATCTCGCCGTGGTTAACCAAGGTTTCAATAGCACCGCGCAGGCTTATTTTCTGAGTATCCTGCTGGGCAATGGTGACGGCACCTTCCAGTCGCCGGTAAATTATTCATTGCCGCCAGGCGCGGAAAATGCGGTCGCGGTCGCGGACCTCAACGGAGACGGCAAACCAGATCTGGCGGTCATCACCGACGGCTCCACCGACGATACGGTCAGCATTTTCCTGGGGAATGGCGATGGCAGCTTTCAATCTCCGGTTGCGTATTCCTATCCGTCAGCGGGAGCCGATTTCATCGCCGCAGCCGATTTCAATCACGACCACAATCTCGATCTTGCCGTCACCAACAGCACTGGCACAGTCAGCATCTTTCTCAACCAGGGGAAGGGAACTTTCGCTGCACCGACGTCTTATCCGGCCGGGATCAATCCCAAATCTCTCGCCGTCGGAGATCTAAACGCCGACGGCAACCCGGACCTGGTGGTCGCCGGTGGATATCAAGGCTCTCTCAAAGTCTTGCTCGGCAATGCCAACGGAACCTTCCGTTCGGCCACGAATCTTCCCACCACCAACGGCACATCTCCGCAGTCCGTCGTCATCGCGGATTTCAATCATGATGGCCACCCCGATCTCGCCTTCAGTGGCGATGCCTCCAGTCTGATTTCCGTTCTCTACGGCAACGGCGACGGCAGTTTCACGCAAGGCCCCGATTATGCCGTCGGTTTGCAGCCGCAATTCATGGCCTTCGGCGATTTTAATAACGATGGCAATCCCGATCTTGTCGTTGCCGACCGCGGCGTGTTCCTGGGATCCAGCCTCGACGGAACCATCAGCGTCCTCCTGGGCAAGAAAGACGGCACATTTAAGGGGGCCGCGATTGATCCCCTCATTGCCTCGGGCGTCGGCATAGCCGTCGCCGATTTCGACGATGACAACAACCTCGATCTTGCCCTCATCACTGGCGCCGGCAACACCGTTGTCATCATGAACGGAGCCGGCAACGGGACCTTCTCGCAAGGACTCAAGTTCAAGGTCGAAGCGCCACCCGCGGCTATCGCGAGCGGAGACCTCAACGGCGACGGCCTGCCGGATCTGGTGACCGCCGACGTTCTCAGCGGAGGTGGCGGCGCGGTCAGCGTATTGCTCAACGCCGGAGACGGTTCTTTCCAATCCGCAGTCAACTACGTGGTTGGCAACCAACCCGCGGCCATCGCCGTCGCAGACTTCAACAATGACGGCAAACTCGACGTAGTCGCTCTCAACGAGAACTGTGTCACCCTCGATTCCTGCGCCGCGGGTTCCATTTCAATTCTGCTGGGCGAGGGCAACGGGGTTCTGCAGAAAGCCGTCCAGGATTCCATCGGCACCATGCTCGGTCCTTATACGATGGCCGTGGCCGATCTCAACCACGACGGCAATCTCGATCTTGTCATCGCCGATGGCAATTGCGAAACTTCCTGCGATCCCGGACGCGTCGAGGTCCTGCTGGGCAACGGCGACGGCACGTTCCAGTCGCCCGTGTTCTACAACGCGCCTAATGCCACCCCGGGCGCGGTTGCCATTGCCGATTTCAACGGCGACGGCATTCCCGACATCGCCTTCAGCAGCATGCAGTTGAACGGCTCTAGCCAATCCCAAATCTCCGTCCTGCTCGGCAAGGGCGACGGCACATTCCATTTCGGCAGCACCATGCCGATCCCCGGCTATGTGTATGCCATGGCTGCAGCCGACATGAACGGAGACGGCAACCCCGATCTCCTCACCACCGGCGACTCCCTGCAAGTCTTTCTCTCCACCGGCAAAGGCACGTTCAAAGCCCCGCAGTCCTACGACGCCGCAGCCGGCCCACTGGCTATCGCCGACTTCAACGGCGACGGCCGTCCCGATGTAGCCATCGCCAGCTTCGACAACCTCACCCTGATGCTTCATTCCGCTTCGGCTCCTTAGCAGCGTAGCTGGTGCAAGGACAGACAAGCATTTGATCGCGTGGAGTGATCGGTGAAATAGGCAGGTTACTTCTTCAGTTGCCCGGCTGCTTCAATTTCATGACCGCAACTTCTTTGAAAAACACAACGTCTTTGTCGCTGTGGTTTTGCAGGCCGATATAACCTCCCAGTGGCCGCGGCCCACGCTGCGGTTCGAAGTCGAACTTGCGCTCCGGCACCGTAGCGCCTTCGATGTAGTCGGTGACCTTGACGCCGTTGAGAACCACAACTGTGCGGGGGCCGTCGAGCCTGATCTCCAATGTGTTCCACTCCGGCCCCGGCTTACCCGGTTTGGCCAAAGGCTTGATCAAAGAATAGAGCGTGCCCGTGGTGTGGTAGTCGTCTTCGCCCGAGTCCTCGCGATGATCGTCAATCTGTACTTCGTAACCGTAGTGCACTGGCATCCAAGCCTCGCGCGGTTCGACGGGAATGCGGATAAAGACGCCGGAATTGTCATTGTGATCGCGCATCTTGTAAACCACGCGAATCACGCAATCGCCAATTTTTCCGCCAGTCCAATACAACAGGTCCATGCCGCCGTGGGTGCGGATGAGTCCGTCTTCCACAGTGTCACCTCCCGGGCCGACGTGTTTCCACCCGATCAGATCTTTGCCGTTGAACAGAGGCTGCCAGCCCTCAGACTGCGCCCTGAGCAGCAGCGGTAAGGAAGTAAACAGCAGCAGCAGCAAGCAGAATTTCTTCCTGAGCTTTGCACATTGCCTGTTTTCATGCGTCGAGGCGCGAATGGTCGCGCGGAGAATACCACGGATGGGTCAGGCCGGGGCGGAAGAATGGGGTGGAAGAATCACAGAGCGGAGAATGCGCGAATCAACCCAGTGCGGCGGTTGTTCCTCACCAGGCGCAGGGAACGCGTCAAAACTGGTTGTGTGAACTTCATCTTGAAGGCCGTGGGAAACACGGGCCGGCCAAATTGAGGAAACGCGGCGGAACGTTGCGAAAGCATCCGGAGAAATAGATGACATATTGTGTGCAAACCAGTGCACTGTCTGCTAGCATGTTGGCCAAGTAAACCACCGATGTTCTTGCAGTTAGGCAGGCGATCGGCTTCTGTAATGGCACTTGAACTGCACCCACGCAGTGCGGTGTAGTGTATCCGGTCGGGAACGCCCAGGACGACCGCTGTTGGTAGGAGTTGTGAGTGACCGATCCCGGACAAGGGAACGTCCAAATAAGAATGAGACGGCGAAGAACTCGCCGTCATCGGAGCAACCAGCGGATTCGCCGCGGTCTCGTGGCCGCCATGGCGATGCTCGTTACTGCGGGTGCGTCTTCGCTCGCCCTCCATTATCTGGCGCCGTCCCTGTTTCGTTCGGCTGGCCGGGGAGCGCCTACTTTCCAGCAAGCTGAGGTGAGCCGGAATCATCTTTTGGAAGTTAACCAGGAAGACGCGCACCGTGCCCCTTCGGCTGATCGTCCGGTCTATCCCTACTCCGTGGTGGCCGGCGGAGTGGAAGACGCAAGAGAACTGAAGTGGTTTGCCGAGCACGATCCGGTGGTGGCAGCCCACTATGCGGGTTTCGATTACGACCACGCGCGCGTGGTGCGGCTGACGCTGGCCAGAACCGCCTACGTCTCGTATCGCATCGGCAACCAAATTTACTGGATGCGCCGAAGAGTGACCCTACACAAGGGCGAGAAGTTGCTCACGGATGGAAAGATCACGGCGCGCACACGTTGCGGCAACCGAGTCGAAGAAGCCCCGCAACAAGCCGCCTCCGCCTCGGAACCCCCGGCCGAGAAATTTGAACAGCCCGCGCGCGTCAGCGAGGGCACTGCGGTTCAGTTTCCTCCCAGCCCGTTTCAATCCGCTCTGCTGAATCGGCCCCCGATTCCAGGCGCGGAGCCCGAGGCTCCGTTGAGCCTGCTCAATCCGTTTGTGGGCGGAAATCCTGTTCCCTTCGCCCCACCGCCGTTGCCGGTTCTGGGCGTATGCGAGCCGGTTCCTCCCAAGAAAAAAGATGGAAATTCCTCAATCGCCGGCGTGGTCGCGATGAGCGGAACCACCACGAAGAAAAAAGGTGGGACCGCCTGCGGGGCCGCGGGAATCGTACCCGAGCCCGGAACCTGGCTGCTATTCGCCTCGGGCCTGGCCGCCATCGGCTTGCTGGCTCGGCGCAAGTTCGCTTCGGTCTGAACGGACGGCGGTCTCACTCCTTCTGAACTCGTCGGTGCGACGAACTTCGCTTTGTTCCGCCCGCGGCGCCCGTCTTTCTGTTAGCCTTCTTTTCGAACTCTTTCGGGCAGTCTGATTTCCGGAGCCCAGCCCATGCGAAGATCGCGCTTCGCGCGCATTTCGTTCAGCGTATTGCTTCTCATCCAGTCCGTTCTTGCGGGCTCCTCAGGCGCAAACGCGCAAACCATTCGCCTTAAGGTTGACCTCACAGATGCTCCCCGCAATATCTATCGCGCGCGTCTGGAGATTCCCGTCAAACCCGGCGCGATGACGCTCGTGTTTCCGAAATGGATTCCGGGCAATCACCGTCCGAGCGGCCCCATCACCGCTCTTACCGGCATTCGCATGGAAGCGGCGGGCCAGCCGCTGGCGTGGCAGCGCGATGACGTGGATATGTATGCCTTTCACGTGAACGTGCCTGCAGGAGCCTCCACGCTCGAGGTTTCTCTGGATGCGATCACTTTAGGCGACAGCGCCGGAGCCCGCGGGCCGGCCGCTTCCAGCAATTTGCTTGACTTGAACTGGAATGCCGTCGTTCTTTATCCCCAAGGCGCCGATTCGGACGCCGTCGAGTTCGCACCTTCCGTGGTCTTGCCCAATGCCTGGAAGTTTGGCACTGTGCTCACCGTCACGAACACCGTGAGCGATACGGTGGAATTTTCCCCGGTTTCCCTGACCACCTTGGTCGACTCGCCGCTTATTGCCGGCGTTCACTATCGCCGCATCGACCTGACGAAACCGGGCGAGACCCCAATTCACGTGATGGATATGGTTGCCGACACCGCTGCCGATCTGGCCATGAAGCCAGAGGACGTCGCTGCATATCGAAAACTGGTTGCCGAAACCGGAGCGCTTTTTGGTACGCGCCATTACCTGCAGTACCACTTCCTTTACACCTTGAGCGATCAGGTAGGCGGCCACGGCCTTGAGCACCATCAGTGCAACGACAGCGCGGCTTCGGAGCGCACCCTGCTTGATCCCGATCTGCACATGCTCTACGCCGATCTTCTGCCGCACGAATTTATTCATTCCTGGAATGGCAAGTACCGCCGCCCGGCTGGCCTGGCGACGCGTAACTATCAGGAACCTATGATCGGCGATCTCCTCTGGGTTTATGAAGGGCTCACGGAGTATCTCGGCACCGTACTTGCGGCTCGTATCGGCCTTTGGTCAACGGAGCAATATCGTGAAGCCCTGGCCGATACTGCGGCCAGCCTCGATCACCGTGCCGGCCGTACCTGGCGGCCTTTGGAAGACACGGCGCGCTCCGTACAGATTCTTCGAATGGCGGGCGAGGCGTGGTCCAACTGGCGCCGCGGACTCGATTACTACCCCGAGGGTGAGCTGATCTGGCTGGAAGTCGACGCCATCATTCGCCAGCAGAGCCATGGCCAGCGTTCGCTCGATGATTTTTGCCGCCGCTTTCATGGCGGCGGGAGCGGGCCCTCGAAAGTTGTGCCCTATACGTTTGACGATGTGGTGCGCACCCTGAACGACGTGGTTCCGTTCGACTGGGCCAGCCTGCTTCGGGATCGTGTAAACGCGACCAGCACCCACGCGCCGCTCGGGGGAATCGATCGCGGCGGCTGGAAACTTGTCTATACCGACAAGCCGAATGCGATCACCCAAGCCGCGGAGAAGGTGGCGAAATTCTCCAGTTTTTCCTATTCGCTGGGATTCACCGTCGCCGAGGGCGGCGATTTGGACGATGTGATTGTGGATTCACCCGCTTATCGCGCGGGTATTGGTCCGGGGATGAAGCTAGTGGCTGTGAACGGACGCAAGTTTTCACCCGCCGTTCTTCGTGCGGCGCTGAAGGCAGCGCAGGGAAGCGACGCGCCCATCGAACTGCTGGTAGAGAACGCCCAGTTCTTCAGGACGTATTCCGTTGCGTATCATGAGGGCGATAAGAACCCGCATCTCGAGCGCGTCGAAGCACAGCCAGACATTCTGTATAACATCCTCGAACCGCTGACGCGGTAGCTGACCCAAAGTTCTAACACTTTGGTAAGGGCCCTCGGCCGCCTACACTGCTACAATCGCGTGAGCATCTGGAATAGGGCCTTGTTTGCGAATCCCATGTTTTCGAATCCCATGAATCGTGCGACTGTAGCCGCTTTCGGTCTGCTGCTAGGGGTCGCAATGGGCGTGCCTGCGACCACCTTTGGCCAAACCAATTGGGGTCAGCCCAGCAGTGCGTCCGGCAGTGCCCCCGCTAGTGTTAAGACCATTGCGGTGCCGGCGAGCCGCCAGTCCTCGGTGCATCGCGTGCAGATTCTGCAGGGCAAGAGCACGGTCGAGATTGAAATTGAAGCCAGCGACCGTCTTACGCCGCAAACCCAGGTATTGACTCATCCCGATCGCTTGGTGCTGGATTTTCCCAATGCCGTTCCCGGAGCGCAGTTGCGCAATCAGGCGGTCAACCGCAGGGAAGTGAAAGGCGTACGCGTAGGCTTGTTCGGCTCGAAGCCGCCGATGACTCGCATTGTCGTTGATTTGAACGGCCCGCAGCCCTACCGCATTTTTCCAGAGGGACGAACGGTCATGGTGAAGGTCGGGGGAAATGTTGAGCCGGAAACAGCCGGCTCCGCTCCTGCCACGCGTCCCGGACTGGTGAACACCAGTTACCCCGTAGTACCGCTGGGCGTAGCCGTCTCCGCGGAGCCGGTGGCGCAGTCTCCGCTGGAAGTTTCATTTATCAACGGCCTGCTCTCGATCCATGCCAACAAGGCCAGCTTGTCCCAAGTTCTTTTTGCCGTGCATCAGCGCACGGGCGCGGAAATCGCCATTCCAGCCGGTGCGGAACAGGAGCAGGTGGTGGCCGACCTCGGTCCCGGTCCATCGCCCGAGGTGCTGGCTCACTTGCTGAATGGTTCGAGGTTTGATTTCCTGATTGTCAGCTCGCCGAACGATCCGAGCACCCTGAACCGCGTCATTCTCAGCCCGCGTGGGGAAGGCGTGACGCCGCCGCGGCCGCAAGTGGCTCAGGCGCGGGATGATTCTGAGCCAGAGATACCACAGCCGCCCCCGAAGGCGGAAGCTCCCGCAGACACTCCTCAGCCGCCGCCATCCAGCCCGGCCCCGCCGGCGGCACGTGCTCCGCAGACGGCCCAGCCCGATCCAAACAAGCCGACGGACGACAGCACTCCCGACTGAACTGATCGCGCCGGGAACCCAGCCGCGAAGTTCGACTCAAACAAGATCTGTCATGGGTAAATCGCCAACTCTGACTGGAGCTCACCCGTCCGCCCAACGACACCGAGGTTGCACGAAACCCCTGTAAGTCTCATTATATCGAGCAGGTCAGAGCCAAGTGTGGGAGCAGAGATGATCCAGAAATGCGGCAAGTTTTTGTTGCTTGCGGTTTTGTGCATTCCCGGAGCGTGGCCATCGTTTGCCGTGACTGCAGTTCAGGTCTCGGGGGAGCGGCGCATTAGTTTCAACGATGGATGGCGGTTTCACAAGGGAGAAGCTTCCCAGGCTGAGAACACGGGCTTTGACGATTCTCAATGGAGTGAGATCCGCTTGCCGCACGACTGGGCGATCGAGGGACCCTTCGATCCGAATCTGAATCCTCAAACTGGTGGGCTGCCCGTCTCGGGGACAGGATGGTATCGGAAGTCGTTTACGCTTGCCGAAGAAACAAAAGACCGCTTTTTCAGCATTGAGTTCGATGGGGCCATGTCCAATGCGCAGGTCTGGTTGAACGGGCAGGCGCTGGGCGGCCGTCCGTACGGATACATTGGGTTCGCATTCGACTTAACGCCGGTGCTTAACTTCGGCGGCAAAGTGAACGTGCTGGCTGTCCGCCTGACGCCAGAAGCAAACGCGTCGCGCTGGTACCCCGGCGCAGGAATCTACCGCAATGTTTGGCTTGAGATGACCGGGCCAGTGCATGTGGCACGCTGGGGAACTTACGTCACCACGCCCGATGTCTCCGACGCGCAGGCGACCGTCGCCGTGAAGACTGACCTGAGCAGCCGGCTGGATCATGAAGTCAGAGTCGTCCTCCACACTTCGGTGCTCGATAGCAGCGGAAAGACTGTGGGTGAAAGCAGCGCCCGCGCGACTCTTTCAGGGGGGACCACTCAGACAATTGCTACGGATCTGATCTTAAGCCGGCCGCAGCGGTGGGACGTGGACCATCCCTATCTGTACACGCTGCTCAGTGAGGTGCTGGAGGGAGACCGCGTCATCGACCGGTACACGACGCCATTCGGCATTCGGACTATTTCCTTCGATAGAGAAAAAGGCTTCGTGTTGAACGGACGAAGCTTAAAACTGCACGGCGTGTGCCTGCACCACGACCTTGGCTCACTTGGAGCGGCCGTCAATCGTCGTGCGACCGAGCGCCAGTTGCAAATCATGCAAGCCGCCGGCGTCAACGCCATACGCACCAGTCACAATCCTCCCTCGCCTGAATTGCTCGAATATGCCGACCGATTGGGCCTACTCGTGATGGATGAGGCTTTCGACATGTGGCGTATTCCGAAAGTGCCGAATGGTTACAGCAAGTATTTTGACGAGTGGTCGGAGCGCGACATCCGCGACATGGTGCGCCGAGACCGCAACCATCCCAGCGTTATTCTGTGGAGCATCGGCAACGAGATTCCCGAACAGAGCAGCCCCGATGGCTGGAAGGATGCCAAGCGCCTGGTGGAGTTTGTCCATCAAGAAGATTCGACGCGACCGACCACCTCTGCATTCAACGAATGGCAGAACGCGATTCGTAACCAGCTTGCAGATCAGGTGGATATTCCGGGATTCAATTACAGCCCGTTACACTATGCGCAAATCATGAAGGAGCACCCCGCTTGGGTTATCTTTGGCTCGGAAACTGCATCCTGCGTCAGTTCGCGCGGCACCTACCAGTTGCCCATGGAGAAGTACGAGAAGGATCCTTCATTGCAGATCAGCAGCTATGACATCATTGCGCCGGTCTGGGCTTATTGTCCGGATGCTGAATTCAAGTATCAGGACGAATTGCCCAGCGTACTCGGCGAATTTGTTTGGACCGGGTTCGATTATCTGGGTGAGCCAACTCCGTACTTCGGCTGGCGAAAAGGCTCCGACAACAGCCACGATTGGCCCGCGCGCAGCTCATATTTCGGAATGGTCGATCTCGCCGGATTTTCCAAGGACCGGTATTACCTCTATCAGAGCGTCTGGTCGCCAAAGCCGATGGTTCACGTTCTACCCCATTGGAACTGGGAGGGCCGCGAAGGGCAAAACATTCCGGTCATGGTTTACTCGAATGGTGATGAGGTTGAGCTATTTCTCAACGGAAAATCGTTGGGCCGGAAAAGGCGCTTTTCCGATCCGATAGAGCTTCCGGTTGGGCTGAATGTGAGCAAGGATCGCAAGTTTCTCAGCAAATACCGCTTGTTATGGCAAGTGCCGTTTCAGGCCGGGACGTTAAAGGCGATTGCATACAAGAACGGTCGCGAAGTCGCTGCAGAGGAAGTTCGCACCGCCGGACCGCCCGCAAAGATCAAGCTTCTCCCGGATCGCACGGTGATCCAGCCGGACGGGGATGATCTTTCTTTTGTCACCGTACGAATCGAGGACAAGGATGGAAATCTATGCCCCGTGGCCGACAATCTTGTGCACTTTTCCGTGAAAGGCTCGGGCGCCATCGCAGCCGTGGACAATGGGAGCGCAGCGACCACAGAGCCGTTCCATGCCGACTATCGCAAGGCGTTCAACGGCTTGGCTCTGCTGGTCGTGCAGTCCCGCGCAGGGCAAACTGGTTCCATCGAGATTGTCGCGACTAGCGACGGGCTGAAGGATGCAGGCGCCGAAGTCACTGCTGCAAGCTTAACCCCCGCCGGGAATCGCCGGTAAGCCTTTCGCGTCCTCGGCGGATTCCGCACCGTTGGCCGGCCAGAGGGCCCACAACGCCCCTTCCGGTCAGCCTGCGGGGGTGTGACAACGTTGGATCTATGAATGCAACGCTTTGGTGAGCGCTGGCTGCAGATTTGCGCGAATCGCCTCGAGCAATTCGTTGTTATCGACCGGCTTTTGGAAGAATGCGGTGGCGCCGCCCGCGAGGCTGAGCTGTTCATTGCCCTGTGGGTCACGGGCGGTCAACACGATTACGGGTATATCCGACAAGTTGTCACTCTCCTGCAATCTCTGCATCACATTGAAACCGTCGCCGGCTGGCAGCCCGAGATCGAGAATAATCAAGTTGGGATGTTCCTTCTGCGCAACGGCGATGGCGGAATAACCGTCGGATGCGCTGACGGTCTCGTACTGGTTGGCGCGCAGACGTAGCTTTAGCGCCCGCCTCAGGTCGGGATCATCGTCTACGATCATGATTTTTGCCCGGTTCAGGGGTTGCCCTCCACTTTTGTTTTCATTTGCCATTGTCATAGTGCTCCTTTTCCCGTAAAGCTATGTTTGCAGCCGAGATCGAGCAAGACCGCTTCTGTAACGCGGTCCGCCACAAGCTCGACTTGCTGTTCGAGAGTCTTGGCCTCCGGCATGGAGGGAAGCGGCAAAGCGCGAGCGGTCACCCGCAATGTGCCGCTGGTTTTGAGTTGCGGCAGGGCGCCGATCTGCTGCCGAATGCGCGTGGTCATGATGGGAACGCGTTGCATCTCGGTGGAAGCCACCACGAAGAACGTTTCCTGCGGGCCTCCCGTGGCCATCGCAGGCAGTACAAGATCCTTATCGACGTAAACGCACCTGCCCAACAGATCGAGGCACTGTGTACAAGTCTCCCTCCAGTTTCCGCGCGCCAGACTCGACAGCGGGGTTAGGTCTAGCCGCACCAGCGCCAGTGCTTCGCGCAGTCGTCCTTCGTGAGTGATCACCGGGAAAAGCAGCTTGGCCAGGGAATAGAGCGGCAAAGTGAAGGAGAAGGAACTGCCTTGCCCGGGTTGGCTCGCGACCCACATTCGTCCGCCGTGACGGGCGACGATTTCTTTGGCGATGTAGAGTCCCAGGCCGAGGCCGGAGCGGTTGCCGTCTACCGTATCCGGATCCTGGAATAGCCGCTCAAAAATAAGGGGGAGAGCTTCGGGATTGATGCCGCGGCCGGTATCGGCAACCGAGAAGTAGACATGGTCGGGATCGGCGTCAACCAGACAGGCCTTTACGGTCACGCACCCATCGGCCGGAGTGAACTTGATTCCGTTGTCGATCAGATTGACGAGCACTTCCAGGATGCGGTCCGGATCGGCAAGCACCAACGGCAGCCGCGTATCCAACCCCATCTCGAGGCCGACCTGTTTCTGCTGAGCCAGCGGCCGCAGCAGCGCAACCGCTTGTTGCACGAGATCGCCGGCCACCACGCAACGCGGCTCGATTCGCAACTTGCCGCATTCGGCCCGGGTCGCTTCCAGAAGATCGCGGATCATAGCGTGGAGTTGGTTCACACTTTTCAGGATGGTCTTCAGGTGATCGTGCTGTTCGGGTGAGACCGGCCCGGCCAGCCCGTCGGCCATGAGCGTTACAAACTGATGAATACAGGTCAGTGGCGTGCGTAATTCGTGCGAGACGTGAGAGAGAAACCGGTTCTTGAATTCCAGCTGCTGGCTGCGGGCCATTTCCAGAGAGCGCAGAAGCGCTTGCCGTTCCACGGCGTAACGGATGGCACGCTCCAGCTGCTTGCTGGAGAGATCGCCTTTGATCAGGTAATCTTGCACACCCTGATGGACTGCCTTGATGGCCAGTGCTTCGTCCTCCTGGCCGGAAAGCACGACCACTGGCACATGGGGCGCGTTTTCCAGGACACGCCGGAAAGTTTCCGCGCCGCGGCTATCGGGCAGGTACAGGTCTAACAGCACGACCGAGGGCGTTTCATTAGCCAGGGAGGCGAGGCCATCGGACAGCCGGTTGACACAATTCACGTTCACCGGAAATCTGGCTTCCACTAGGCGCAGGCGGACCAGATCGGCGTCGCCAGGGTTGTCTTCAATCAGCAATACGTTTGTGGTTTGTTGATCCATGTTCCATCAACCTCCTCGTAGTGACAGGCTGGCAAGGCCGAACCAGAATTCTTCAATCGACCTGACTGCCGCAAAATACTCATTCAGATTCCCGGGCTTGCTGACGTAACAATTCGCGCCTAGTTCGTAACTGCGCGCAATATCCTGGCTCAACCTGGAGGCGCTGAAGATCACGACCGGGATCCGGCGCAGATCCGAGTCTGTTTTTACCGCGGCCAAGACCGCCAAGCCGTTTTTCTTGGGAAGATTCAGGTCGAGGATGACCAGGTCGGGCCGGATTGCGCTGGCGTGGACTCCCGTCCGGTTTAGAAAGGCCAGAGCTTCCTCGCCGTCTTCCACGCTGTTGATCTGGGTGTGATGCGAGCCTCCGGACAGCGCCTCGCGGGCCAGACCCAAGTCGGCCGGATTGTCATCCACGATAAGAAGTTCAGGCACCGGTTTCATGGCTGCTCCAGCACCTTCTCGTCAGGGCCGGGGAAGGGCAGGGTGAACTTGAAGATGGAACCGGAACCCCCACGCGACTCCACCCAAATCTTTCCGCCATAGCGCTCGATGATCTTTTTGCAGACCGCTAGGCCGATGCCGTTGCCGGGGTATTCGGTGCGGGCGTGCAAACGCTGGAAGACAACAAAAACGTTTTCCGCGTGCTCGGGTGCAATTCCGATTCCGTTATCGCTCACGCTGAAGAGCCATTGCTGGCCGGTTTTTTCAGCCTGCACGGCAACTACCGGCGGCTCTTTCCGGCGGAACTTGATGGCGTTCTGAATCAAGTTTTGGAAGACTTGCGCCATCTGCGTGCGGTCTGCCCACACCACCGGAAGGCCGGCATAGCTGACCACGGCGCCACTCTCCTGAATGGAGGAGGCCAGAGACTTCAGGACCTCTTCCATCACGGCATTGCAATCGACGCTTCCGCTGGCAGCATCCTGCCGGCCCACTCGCGAAAAGGTCAGCAGATCATGAATGAGAACCTGCATGCGCAGAGCCCCCTCGCTGGCATAGCCGATGAACTTGTCGGCATTGGCGTCGAGTTTGCCGCGATAGCGTTCGGCCAGCAGTTGGGTGTAGGCGGCCACCATGCGCAGTGGCTCCTGCAAGTCATGCGACGCGACATAGGCGAACTGTTCGAGGTCTGCGTTGGAACGGGCCAGTTCGTCCACTTTCCGGGCTAAATTGTCTTCCGCCTGATGGCGCAAGCTGCGCTGCTGTTTTTCCTGCAAGGCGCGGCGGATCGCCTCCGGCAAGCGCGCTAAGCCATCCTTGAGTACGTAGTCCGTGGCTCCCCCCTTGATGCACTCGACTGCGGTCACATCGCCGAGTGCGCCCGAGACCAGGATCATCGGAATGTCGAGCCCTTCACGGCGGAGCACGTCCAAAGTTTCCATTCCTTTCCAATTCGGCAAGTTGTAATCGGCCAGCACAATCTCCGGACGATGAGTGCGGAGGGCCTGCGTGAATGCGGGTTCGTCTTGCACAATCAGGGCCCTAACATCGAAGCCGTCCTTGCGCAATGCCCGCAGAATGAGCTCGGCGTCGAGCGGGTTGTCCTCCACCAGCAAGGCGCGCAGTTGGGGTGTGGGCTGGGCGGAGCTTTGCGTTTCGAGCTTAGTCCCGGCACTGCTCATTGCGCCTGCCTGGCCGCTTTGGGCGCGCCATCGGTGACGGGAGGCTGATTGATGACCAGCCAATAGAGCCCCAGCAACTGCACCATTTTCCGGAACTCGGCGAAGTCAACCGGCTTCTGGATATAGCTGTTGGCGCCCAGGTCGTAGCCGGTAACCAGGTCCCGCTCTTCCTTCGAAGAAGTCATCAGGACGACGGGTATGGACTTGGTTCGGGCATCGCTTTTGATCTGCTTGAGGACCTGCATCCCGTCCACTTTGGGCAGTTTCAGATCAAGCAGCACCAGCTTGGGAGGATCCTCGAAGGAACGGTGGGCGAAAGATCCCAGGCAGAACAGAAAATCCAAAGCTTCTTCGCCGTCCCGGGCAACGAATACACTGTTCGCCAGCTTCTCCCGGTGCAGAGCGTGCAGGGTGAGATCGACATCTTCCGGGCTGTCTTCCACCAGGAGAATATCTACTTCGCTGTCGTTCATGCTTATGACTCCTTTCCAACCGCCGCGCCGATTGCTTCGCGCGCGACAGCTGTTGCCGCACCCAGCGTGAAATAGAAGGTTGCCCCTTTATCCAGCTCGGCCTCGGCCCGAATGCGGCCTCCGTGTTTATGGATGATCCGCTGCACGGTGGCCAAGCCCACACCGGTGCCTTCAAAATCTTCGACCCGATGCAGGCGCTGGAACACGCCAAATAACTTATCGGCATATTTCATGTCGAAGCCCACTCCGTTGTCGCGCACAAAGATGGCGCATTGCCCATCGTGTTCCGTCTGTCCGATCTCGATCACGGCGGGGCAGCGCGGCCGCGAATACTTAAGTGCATTCGAGATCAGGTTCTGAAAGACTTGCCGGATCAAAATGGGATCGCATTCCAGAGACGGCAGCTCGGCAATCTTCCATACCACTTGCCGTCCTTCGGTCTCCGGCTCCAGCATGGTCACGACGTCCTTCACGATCGCACTCAGCCCCGTAACCTGAACCCTGAGCGCCTGCCGTCCCATGCGCGCCAGGTTCAACAATTCGTCCACGAGCCGGCCCATGCGGCCCGCGCCCTGCTCGATGCGCTGCAGATAGTTCTGCGCCTCGACGGGCAGTGACGGGCCGAACTCCTCCGACAAAATTCTGGTGAAGCCGCTCATGTGCCGCAGTGGGGCCCGCAGGTCGTGCGAAACCGAATAAGTAAAGGCTTCGAGCTCTTTGTTGGCGGCTTCGAGTTGCATGGTACGTTTCTCCACCCGCTCTTCCAGTTCTTCGTTGAGTTTGCGGATTTCCTGCTCGTCTGTTCTCCTTTGCGTGATGTCGCGGAAAGCCACCACGCCGCCACGCACCACGCCGTCCTTGTCCTTCAGTGGACTGGCATTGGCCTCTATCCAGACCCCTTGGTCGATCTCGGGATTGCGCACAAAAATCTGAGCGGTGCTGGCCTCTCCGCGAATGGCGAGTACCAAGGGAAGCTGGTCAGCGGGGAAAGGTGTCACCGTGTCTTCCAGGAACAGGCCGTAGTGCGCTCTCCATTCCCCGCTGGGCAAGTTTGCCGCGCCCAGGCCAAGGATCTTCACCGCGGCCGGGTTCGAGATGATGAATTTTCCATGCTCATCGGCGGCGACCAAGCCCTCAGCCATGCTGTCCAGCACCGACCGGAGCATCAGTTGCTGGGCCTCCAGCGCCTGCTGGGAGCGCTGCAGTTCCTCGGTTTGCCGGGAGAGTTCCTCCGCTTGATCGCTCAGAGCGGCCTCGGCCCGTTTGCGCTCGGTAATGTCGCGAAGCACGGCGACGCCGCCGCCTACGTTGCCCTGCCTATCCTTCAAGGGCCGGGCCGCAATTTCGAGAAAGACCGGGCTGACATTCTCGGGGCGCTCAATCATCAATTCCACTAGCACCGATTCCCCGTGCAGCGCCCGCACCAAAGGCAGGCGATCCGGCGGATAAGGAGTGATTCCGTCGGGCAGGAAGACCCTGTAGTGGGGGGTCCATTGCTCGGTGGGCAGGTCAGCCGGTTCGCGGCCCATCAGCTTGTTCGCGGCATCGTTCCAGATGAGAAAGTGGCCTTCCCGGTCGGCCGCGATCAATCCCTCCCCCATGCTGTCCAGCACGGACTGCAGCATCAGCGTCTGGGTTTCCAGAGATTGTCGTGAGCTGGTCAATTCCGCTGCCCGTTGGGATAGTTCCTCCGCCTGTCCCGCCAGTCGCTCCTCGGTTCGTTTGCGTTCGCTGATATCCGTATTCGTTCCAAACCAACGGGTCACGCGGCCTTCCGCGTCTTTTACCGGCACAATGCGGGTCAGGAACGTGCCGTACTTCCCGTTGGCTCCGCGCAGCGGAAACTCCATCTCAAAGGGTTGGCCGGCGGCAATCGCGCCCTTCCATCCTTCCAGCACCTTGGGCAGCACGTCGGGATCATGTACGCTCTGCCAACCCCACCCCTGCATCTGCTCGGGGGTCGTGCCCGTGTAGTCGTACCAGCGCTGGTTGTACCAAAAGATATTTCCATCGGCCTCGGCCATCCAGGCCAGTTGCGGGATGCCGTTGGCCATGGCCTGGAAACGTTCCTCGCTTTCGTGGAGAGCCTGCTCCGCATGCTTGCGCGCCGTGATGTCGACGTTGGTCTCCAGGATGCGGATCGGCTGCCCCTGCCTGTCGCGATGCAATACCCATGCGCTGGAGACGACGATGATCCTGCCGTCCCGCCGGGTGTGGATTAGTTCGCCTTCCCACATCCCAGTCTCAAAGAGCTTCTTCTCTACCATCTCCAGAGGCTCGGGGAACTTAGTGTGGAATAAATCATGGGAAAGGATGCCCACAGCCTCCTGGCGGGTGAAGCCATAGAGCTTCTCCGCGCCTTCGGGCCAGAACACGACCCGGCTCTGCATGTCCCGCACAAATACCTGGGCCGAATTCATGATCTGGGCCTGTTCTCGCAGCGCCTCCTCGGCGCGCTTGCGCTCGGCGATCTCGGCGTGCAGAGCCGCGGTCCGCTGTTCCACACGCCGTTCCAACTCGGCATTCAGGGTGCTGAGCTGCGCCCGCGCCCGCGAGCTTATGTGGATTTCATGGTTGACCGCGAGAAAGGCTAGCACCCAGAGGCCTAACCCGACGAAAACGCCCAGGGCGGCGATGACTTTCGTCAATCGTTGTCCCGCCCCGGCTCGTTGAGTGCGCTGGCCCAGCAACCGTGTCTCCTCGGCATACATGTCGCGATCGGTTACGCGCACCACCTCAATGAGCCTCTCGGTTTCTACCGCGTCGCCACCGCCAGGGTAGGCTTGCAATTTGCGGCGTTTGGCGATGATGCTCTCGGCGAATTCGAGCGCGGTCCGCACCTGGAGTTCGAGCGCGTCCAGCCGCCGCTGCTGACTGAGATTGTCCGCCGTCAAATGGCGCAACGCATCATCGTCCTGGTAAATGCCGGTTCGTGCGGCCTGGTAGTGCGCCAGCAACGGCTCTTGCCCGGTCAAGGCAAATGCCCGGGCACTGGTTTCCGCTTCAATCACATGTCTGGTCGTGCGCTGGATCGTCTCCATCACCTCATGGGTGTGAGCTACCCAGTAGGCATCCTGCTCCGCCCGCCGGGCACCGTGCCAGGACGAAACGCCTATGAAGATCGTCAGGAGCACGGCTACGGTGAACCCGACGGCGACCTTGCGCCGGAGCGGGGCCTCGATCGGCGCATCGAACCGCTTGTGCTCGGCGATTGGTTCCAGCTTTCGATCTTCACCGGAAAACAGCTGCCTCAGCAGATTCATTGGACCTCCTGCTCGGCGCGGTTCGCGATTGCCGGGGTTGAGACATTGGCGGCCAGGGGCGCAGATTGGCGCGGATTGAAGGGGTGAAGCATTCAGTTAAGTGTCTGAGGCAAAGTGAGTTGCGACTTTGAAATAGCGAACCACGGTGTACGCGCAGTCTGTCGTCTGAAGAAAACCATCGTCCGGACTCGCCGGTGACTTCAGTGGAAGAGGAAGCAATTGTCACGAAAGCTTGCGCCGCGCGAGTACCTCTAGGCCTGTCCTTCCGTGCGAATTTCATCGTTGGAAAAGTCATGGGCTTGTTGAACGAAACAGGTAGAGCGCAATCCGCTTAATTAGGTAGACTTCATTAGAGAGCCGAGCCTTAGAAAAATGACGAAGATGAAACGAAAAACCGAGAAGCTTGCCGATTCCTACCGCATTGACGATGGCAAACATTTCCGCTTGAAAGATTGGGATCCCGCCGATACTGGCCACTGGCATTCAAAACATGCAGAAGAGGCGTTGCAGGCGGACATTGTGCGCATGGCCGAACTGCAGAGCAAACTCTACGCACAGGATTGCTGGGCGTTGCTGTTGATTGTTCAGGCGATGGACGCGGCGGGCAAAGATGGAGCGATCCAACACGTCATGTCGGGCGTAAATCCGCAGGGTTGCCAGGTGTATTCGTTCAAAGGCCCCTCCGACGAGGAACTGCAGCATGATTACCTTTGGCGCACCACACGCGACCTGCCGGAGCGCGGGCACATCGGCATATTTAACCGTTCTTATTATGAGGAGGTGCTGGTGGTGAAGGTGCATCCCGAGATTCTCGGCAAGCAAAAGATTCCACCCAGCCTGAAGACGAAGAACATTTGGGACGAACGCTTTGAAGATATCCGATGTTTCGAGCGGCATATGTCGCGGAACGGAACTGTGATTCGCAAATTCTTCCTGCATCTTTCAAAAAAAGAACAGAAGGAGCGTTTTGTGGCGCGCCTGGAAGAGCCGGAGAAGAACTGGAAGTTTTCCGCCGCGGATATCCATGAGAGGAAATACTGGGACGACTATCAGAAAGCCTACGAAGAGATGATCCGCAACACGGCGACCAGGCACGCGCCGTGGTACGTAGTGCCGGCCGACAACAAGTGGTTCACGCGTCTCACTATTTCGGCGGCGATCGTGGACGCACTGGAAGGATTAGAGCTTTCTTATCCAAAGGTGGACCCGGCCAGGAGCAAGGAACTCGATGCCGCGCGGAAGTTGTTACTGAAGGGGTGATGGCGCCAGAGCTAAAGTTCCGGGTCCGACGTCGCAAGCACGGAAAAAAAATCTGACAGCAGGCCCGAGTGTTTGCCAGTTGGTGCTGGGCTTTGCAAGAGCGCTTCCGGGCATTACCATAGCCCGTTGTCCAAATCTCCCCGAAGGACACTCGAAACATGGGTCGAAGAAAAGGATTTCGCTGCAATACAGTGTTGACCACCCGTAGAACGCTCTGGAGCGTGATGCTCGCCTCGATCCTCACCCTCCTGGCGCTGGGCGCGGGTTGGGCACAGACCACTCCTGAACGGCAATCCAAAGCGTCGAAGCCTACGCAGAGCGCTCCGGATTCAACGGCAAAGTCTCCGGACCAGACTGCGGCGGAGGGTTCGGAGTCCACGAAGCCGGAAGAAAAACCTTTCAAGGGAATGAAATACCGCCTCATCGGTCCGTTCCGTGGCGGAAGATCGCTGACGGCTGCCGGCATCCCGGGCGATCCAACCACTTATTATTTCGGGGCCACCGGCGGCGGTGTGTGGAAGTCAACCGATGGGGCCATGACCTGGTCTTCGGTCTTCGACAAAGAGGGAAGTGGTGCCGTCGGAAGCCTGGCCGTGGCGAACTCCGAACCCAACACTATTTACGTAGGCACGGGGGAGGCCTGCCTTCGCGGCAACATCGCGCAGGGAGATGGAGTCTACAAGTCTCTCGACGGCGGCAAGACATGGAAGAACATCGGCCTGCGCGACAGTCGCGCCATCGGCAAAGTCATCATCAATCCTTCCAATCCGAACATTGTTTTTGTTGCGGCTCTGGGCCATCCCTACGGGCCCAATGCCGAGCGCGGCATCTTCCGCACCACGGATGGCGGAAAGACTTGGGAGAAGGTTCTTTACAAAGATGAGAACACTGGAGCGGTCGACGTAGCTTTCGATCCCAATAACTCGAATATTCTATTCGCCTCGCTTTGGCAGGTGCGGCGTACCGCGTGGAGCATGAACGATGGTGGCCCGGGCAGCGGGATTTACCGCTCCAACGACGGGGGCGCGACCTGGAAGCGGCTGGAGGAGCACGGCCTTCCCAAAGGCCCGTACGGACGCATCGGCATAGCCGTGGCAGCCAATTCCGAGCGAGTCTATGCGTTGCTGGAGGCGCGCAATCCAGATGGTGGTCTGTACCGTTCCGAAGACGGCGGCGAGACCTGGGACTTCGTAAATCCCAGCCACAGCCTGTGGGAACGGCCGTGGTATTACATGCACATCTTCGCCGACCCGAAAGATGAGAACGTCGTTTACATCATGGACGTGGAAACCTTCAAGTCCACCGACGGCGGACATCTGTTCAATAAAGTACATGTTCCGCACGGCGATAATCACGGCCTTTGGATTGACCCCACGAATACCCGCCGCATGATCGCGGCGAATGACGGTGGAGTCACGGTGACTCTCGACGGCGGCAAGAACTGGACGCGGGAAGACAATCAACCCACCGCGCAGTTCTATCACGTGATTACCGATACCGGCACGCCTTATCGCGTGTATGGCTCGCAGCAGGATAGCGGCACGGTGGCGATCGCCAGCCGTAGCGACGACGGCTCTATCGATCGTTCCGATTGGTACGACGTGGGCGGAGGCGAAGCCGGTTACATCGCGCCCTATCCGCCCGATCCCAACATTGTTTACGCCGCTGATTATCAGGGAAACATCACGCTCTTCGACAAGCGCACCGGGCAGGTGAAGTCGATCACCGAGCAACCGGAAATCTCCGACGCCCGCGGCGCCGGCAATCTGGAGCATCGCTTCCAGTGGACCGCGCCGGTGCTGATTTCGCCGCACGATCCCAACACGCTTTATCACGGCGGCGAACGGCTGTTCAAAACTACCGATGGCGGAGCCCATTGGCAGGCTATCAGTCCGGACCTCACCCGCAACGACAAGAGCAAGCAGCAGCCTTCCGGCGGCGACATCACGCTGGACGATACCGGCACCGAATACTACGACACGATTTTTGCCGTGGCGGAGTCGCCCATCGCCAAGGGCCTTATCTGGGTGGGCACCGACGACGGTCTGATTCAGATCACGCGCGACGAAGGCAAAACCTGGACCAACGTGACACCCAAAGAAATGCCGGAATGGAGCCGCATTAGCCAAGTTGAGGCCTCGCCGCATGATGCCGGCACGGCGTATGTTGCCGCGGAGCGTCACCAGAGTGACGATCTGCATCCCTACATCTACAAGACCAGCGACTACGGCAAGACCTGGACCAAATTGACGAAAGGGATTCCCGAGACCACTTTTGTTCGCGCCGTTCGCGAGGATCCGAAAAAGCGTGGGTTGCTTTACGCGGGAACCGAGGATGGAATTTTCGTTTCGTTCAACGACGGCGCCGACTGGCAGTCTCTTAAGCTGAATCTGCCCACCACCCCTATTCATGATCTGGTGATTAAAGACAGTGATTTGGTCGTGGCCACGCACGGCCGCGCTTTCTGGATTCTCGACGACGTCAGCCCTTTGCGACAGTTCACCGACGACATCGCGAAAAAGGATATGCATTTATACGCCCCCGGCGACGCTTATCGCATCCAGGCAGGGGCAAGCGGAGAGCATCATCCCTCGAAGCTAACGGGGCAGAATCCGCCGGTTGGCACGGTAATCTACTACTACCTCAAAGACGCGCCGAAAGCTGGAACCGAGACGAAGATTGAGATTCTCGATGCCGCGGGCGCAGTGATTCGCGCGTATTCGAGCGCAGAGACGGAGCCGCTCGAAGAGCCGCTTCGTCCCGATGACAAGAAACCGGAAAAAGAGATCAAGCCGGAAGCGGGTTTGAACCGCTTCGTTTGGGATTTGCGCTATCAGGAAGCTCGCCGCGTCCCCGGCTACTATCTGTGGGAATATGGCGGCGGCGCGCACGGCCCGGTAGCGGTACCGGGTCACTATCAGGTGCGCCTGACTGTGGGTAGCGAGAGTCAGACTGCGTCCTTCGAAGTGAAACTGGATCCAAGGGTGCATGTTACTCAGGCAGATCTGGAGCAGCAGTTCAACCTGCTGGCGCAGATACACGCGCAACTGGACCGCGTTTATGACGCAGTCAATCAGATTCAGGATGTGCGTTCCCAAGTAGCTGGGCTGAAGCGGCGTTTGCCGGAGAATGCCGGAGCCAAAACGATTGCGACTTCGGCCGACGATCTGGAAAAGAAGCTGTTAGCTGTGCGCGATGAGTTTATCGACCTGACCATTAGCGCGGACGAAGACTCGCTGGCGTATCCGCCGCAGATTGACGCCAAACTGGCCTATCTTGCCATGGATGTTGGCAGCGCCGACTCCGCGCCCACCGAGGCGGAGCAGCTTGAGTTTGAAAAGTTGAAACGGCAGAGCGGGGAACTACTCGGCCGTTGGGATGATTTACAGCGCCGCGATCTGGCGGCATTCCAGAAACGGACAGCCGAAGGCAGCCTGTCGACCGTTATCGTTCCCCCGGCGGACCGAGCCGCCGAAGCAGAGGATGCGGAAGCGCACTAAGCACGGGCTGAAGGAAGCGGTTGTGATTTAGAAACCGTCGGAAATCCTGAGCGTCAGATCGAGAGTTTGTTGGCGGTGAGCGCCTGAGTCTCTCGAGTGCCGGCTTGTAGTGGTTCGTCACCGGAAAACCAAACGCATTTCCGATCACTTGTTTGCGGCGAGAGCGGTCGGAGGCACCGCCCCGCGGGCTATTACTTCGGTGCCACGCCTATGGCACCGTTGGGCCTTGTTCCGCATTCAGCAGGTTGCTATTGTGACGCTAGATTTCATGTTGCTCCTCCCCTAAAGGTGACCAGCCGGACATTGGGGGTGTCTATGCGAATGATGCATCTGTGCTACGCGGCGATCGGATTTGCGGTGGCCCGCTGGATCTTCCGGCGGCAGCCAGTGCCGATGGCTGATCCAGTCACACGGCTCCGGTCCTCGGGTCTTCTGTAAAGATGTTGCGGGTTTGGGCGTGCGCCCGTTGCGCCTCCATTTCGTCACGCGCGCCCAATCTTCTTTTTCTGAAGGTGCTAGCACTAACGTTACTCCCGGTTACCTGCGTCTTCTCGGAAGTCTCAATACAATCCTAGTTAGCGTGATCGCGCGCGGCTGCGGGTGATTAGCTATCTTCTCCTAGCCGTGATGCCTTCATTCCGCCGCTCCTGTGCGGCGAGGATTGAGTTTGCGCGCCATTTGAATGCCATGCCCCGGATCAGCCAAATACGAAGATCGCCGGCGCTGTTACTGCTCGCTGCGCTGCTGGCCTTCTCGACACGCGTCAGTGCGCAAGGCGACGGCGATACGCCGCTAGGAGATGTGGCTCGTAATCTGCGTAGGAAAACTGCCCCGCCGCAGACGGTTATTGATAACGACAACTTGTCCAAAGCGATGGATGATGCCGAAGGCCGGCGGCTGGCAGGTTCTGCGCCCGTGTTTTCCCTGGAGCCGGGCGGCAAGAGCTTCCACGTTTCGACGCCCGACGTTACCTGCAGTTTATCGTTCAGCGCCAAGGCTGCGTCACTGCTATCCGATCCCCTGGAATTAGAGCAGTTGCCTTCTGCTGAACTGGCGAAACTGGATGGTCCTGCCTCTATTGATGGAGACTTGCTGCAGATTTCTCTTCACAACGGCACGCAATGGGAATTGCGCGAAATAGTCATCGGTCTCACGATCGTGTCCCGCCCAGATCCTCGTGCGAACACCTCTTTCAGCACGGCAGGGCCGAGCCCCACGGTTGGGGCGAACGCTCACGGGCCGACAGAAGGCTCGTTGCAGAGAGGGCCGGATGCCACAGTCCTGTTCCGCATTAAGGGATCGGCTTCCGCGTCCTCCACAGCCACTTTTCGTACTCCTCTGAATGCCGCTCTCAGCCCTGACCAGGAGTGGCACTGGGCAATTGTGAGGGCCAAGGGCGTCCCACCATCTCCGACACAGGCCTCATTGTCAGCTCCTGCGCAGTCGCTTCGCTAGCAGCAGCGAAGCGCTTTGTTGCCTCGGTTTTGGGTACTGATCTTTTCAGTGTTGCTTAACCCATCCGCGCCGGGAAAGAACGTCCTCTAGTTGGGTAAGCACTTGGAAAGGTTTGCCGGTCTGCAAAGGGGCGCGGGAGTAATAGCGATTTTCGTGAAACCAGGACTCGGTTGTGAGGATAACACCCTGTGGCTGCCGGAATCACGAGCACGATCTGGATCATGCGGAACTTGCTGGCAGCAGATACCGTAACGAATAGAATGTCTCAGCGAACTGTTTGACCCGAGGTGAACCATGCCAAAGTGGCTGAGCATCAGTATCGGTTGCGCCATACTTACAATCACCATCGCGCACTTTGTAAGCCCCGGAGCCATACCGAATTGGTTGGCAATACTGATATTTTCCACCCTGATCATAGTGCAACTCGTTTACCTACAAATTCGGCGGCAAAAAGAGTTGGAACAGATTCGGGGCGAGTTGCAAGAACTGCGGGAGGAACTGAAGGAACTGAAAGGAGAGTAGCAACACCTGGAATTAGATCAGCACCTTTTTGTCCTCCCGTCGCCCCCGGTTCCTTGCGTGCTAAACTGGCTTTAATTTCCCCACGTTGAGGACACTCGATGAAATTCGGCGTCATTATTTTTCCCGGTTCCAATTGCGATCACGATGCCTACTGGACCCTTCAGCAGGTCGCTAAGCAAGAGACAATTTTCTTGTGGCACGAGTCGCATGATCTGGAGAATTGCGATGCCATCCTCGTGCCGGGCGGGTTTGCATATGGCGACTATTTGCGGACGGGCGCCATCGCCAAATTTTCGCCCGTGATGGAATCGGTTCGCCGGTTTGCGGCTGGCGGGGGTTTGGTGCTGGGAATCTGCAACGGGTTCCAGATCTTGTGCGAGTTGGGGCTCCTGCCGGGAGCGTTGATGCGCAATGTCGGGCTCAAGTACGTCTGCAAAGCAGTGCAGGTGCGGGTCGAGAATGCGGACACTCCATTTACCAACGCATGCACGCACGGAGAAGTGCTGACCATCCCCATCGGCCATATGGAGGGAAACTATTTCTGTGACTCGTCAACGCTGGCTGAGTTACAGCAAGCCAACCGAATCTTACTGCGTTACTCAACACCGGAGGGAGGGATTGTGACCTCGGCCAATCCCAACGGGTCTCTGGACAATATTGCGGCCATCTGCAGTCCTGGTGTCAACGTGGTGGGCATGATGCCCCATCCAGAACGGTCGGCCGAACCAGAACTGGGCTGCGCCGACGGGCTGAAAATCTTTCAGTCCATGGTCGGCGCCATGGCGAACAGGTAGCGTGATTTTCGCAGCTAGTGGGTGGCCATTCCGAAAAAACCGTTTGATAATCCTCTAAACTCCTGCTACTGTCTTGGCGAAAGCTGCTTCCCCTCCTTCGCAAGAACTGGGCCCAAGTTTTTCGGGTTTGTCGTACACGCAGGGAGGCGTGTCTCCAATGACGGCCAAGCAACTTCTTGATGCTTTTTCGGAAACGCTGATGCAGGACGAGCGCATTTTGGGTTCGCGCGAAAGGGAACTGCTGGCGAATCTCCTGCTGAATGTGAAAACCAGGTCGAACGGAACTCCCGAGTTGCATTCGGAAGTAGCCGCGGTAATCGCAGAAGCTGTGGGCGAGACCGTCGCCCAGCGGGCCTTCGCCGTTTTGGGCAGCAGCATCGTTCAACAAGTCCTGGCGCAAGCAAGACCATCAAAGCAGACGGAGAACGATGTTGCAGTTGTGGGAGCCGGGCGGAAAGGTCAGCAGTCCCCTGGCGGGAGGCCGCATCCGCCAGGTCCGCGGCCACCCGTGAAAGATGAGCCACCGCCGGGTCCGCAGCCGCCCAGTGGAGGACCGCAGCCACCATCGGTTCGCCGGCCACCCGTGAAAGATGAGCCACCGCCGGGTCCACAGCCGCCCAGTGGAGGACCGCAGCCACCATCGGTTCGCCGGCCACCTGTGAAAGATGAGCCACCGCCGGGTCCGCAGCCGCCCAGTGGAGGACCGCAGCCACCATCGGTTCGCCGGCCACCTGTGAAAGATGAGCCACCACCGGGTCCACAGCCGCCCAGTGGAGGACCGCAGCCACCATCGGTTCGCCGGCCGCCTATGAAGGACGAGCCGCCGCCCGGGCCTCAACCACCCAGTCAAAGGCTGCAACCGTCGTCCCTGCATTTGCAATCGCGGCTTGAGTACAGCCAAACGGATTTGCAGAGTGCTGTCGCCGTTCTGGATAGGCCGGAAATGTTTTCGGCTCAATGTGTGGTTCTGGACGAATTTCTCGCTCCGCAAGAACTGGGCGAGTTGATGGATTATGCGCTGGAGCACGAGGCTGATTTCGACACCAGCGAAGTGATCTCACCGGCTGCTGAAGGTGGAATCATCAACTATGACCACCGGCGTTCCCGAGTTCTGGTGGAACTGGGAAAACACGAGGGCATCCTACTGCAGCGGATTCTTAGAGTTCTACCACAGGTCGCGGACAAACTCGGCATGCCCAAGTTTGCCGTTACCCAGGCGGAATCTCAGATTACCGCAAGCAATGACGGCGATTTCTTCCGTAACCATACCGATGACGGAGACGAGAAGATCGCTTCTCGCCATCTGACGTTTGTCTATTTCTTCCACCGCGAGCCACGTCATTTCGAAGGCGGAGAGCTGCGTCTTCACGACTCGCGTCTGGAGGGAGCACGCTACGTGAGCACAGGGACTTATCAGACCATCGTGCCGCAGCAGAACCAGATGGTCTTTTTCCCTTGTGCTCTGTTGCACGAAATTACCCCGGTCGAATGCCCATCACAGGCCTTCGCCGACAGCCGCTTTACTCTCAACGGATGGCTACACACGTAAGAAACGGCGAGTGGTTACTGTGGATCGCAGATCTGGTGAGGGCGGGGTCGCGGCAGGCATACGCCGCGACCTTGCCCCCGGACCGGTTTCACTGTCTGCTTGATGAGTTGCCGCTGCATTTGATTCCGCCGCGCGCTCTCAATTCATCTGGCTGGTGGCATGCCCCCGCCGGTCAATTGTTTCTCAATCCGCAATGTTTGGTTCTGCCTTCTGGAAGGGTGCCGGAGGAATTGCAGCAGAATCCAGGCCTGTTAGATGGCCTTGCCATCCAAAATGGGGTCGTGGCGTGGGTGCGCGATCATCCGTTTGGTTCGTTCTTGCCATTTTGGCTGGGGCCTCGCCTACAGCAGGCGGTCGCGAACCTGCGTGCAGGAGAACCGGCGCCGGAGTGGCTTCCGGAACAAGATCGTCTTCTGCTGGCTGCTTCCGGTATCCTGACGCCGCAGGATTATGCGGAGCGCCGCCTGCAAGAGTGGGACGAAATGGTCCGCGAGTGTGGAGTGGTATTTCGCACGAATAGTTACGTGCCGCTGGGCGGGCTGATTCATCCCTTTCATCTGGGTGCTTTGCGGCGCTATTATCGCCATCAGATACGCAATGGCAACATCCGCCTCGGCGACCATCAGAGTCCCCGCCGATACGTGGCGCACAATGAGCCGGTTGCACGATTTTTTCATCGTCAGATCGTGCCGGTGGTCAGTGCCATCGCGGGAAAGACGGTTAAGCCTTCCTATGTGTACATGGCGTCTTATCTGAGTGGCGCTCAACTGAAAAAACACACGGATCGGGTGCAGTGCGAGTTCAGCGTTACCCTGTGTCTGGATTTTTCGCCCGAACCGCTGCAGGCGACATCATGGCCGATCTGCCTCGACTCTCCCGCTGGCCGCGTCAAGGTTTATCAGGCTCTCGGCGACGCGCTGGTCTACCGGGGAACGAAGCTGCCCCACTACCGCAACGTTTTGCCTGAAGGCAATACCTCGACATCGATTTTCTTTCACTATGTGCCCGACGACTTCACCGGAACGCTTGATTAAAGATAGTCTTTAGCGCGCTGGCCTAGCGGACGCCGGAAATCAGGTACAGCACAGAGAAAACCTGGTAGTAGCTATAAGCATATCGTGAGCCGTCGCGCGTCCCGACCACGGGCATCACATTCACCACGCCCGTGCCCGTTTCCGGCTGCAATTCCTGCACGAGCGTCTTGTGCCCCGTAGCAATCTCGACCCTGTAGATTCTCGCGGGAACCTCCCCATGACGGAAGCCGTAAATCGCAGAGCTATCGGCGGACCATTGGAACGGCACGAACCCCTCTTCCAGTCCCTGGATGAGGAGCGGCGCGCCGCCGGCGAGAGGATACAGCGCGACCGCTTGTCCGCCACTCTCTAGAATATATTTGCCGTTCGGTGACACCAAGCCACCGGTGATGCCTTCCGGAGTGATCGGTCTCGGCTTTCCACCTTCAAGGTCGAGCAGATAGCAGCGCACGCCGTGGCCAGCTTCGTTACCGTTGACCGTGATGCCTTTGCCGTCAGGGAGAAAACGAGCGGTGCCGTTCTGGATGCGTTCGAGCCCGGAAAATGGAATATCGCGAGGCTGGCCGGGGCCCACCGGCAGCAGCGCAATTCGCTCCGGCGTGCCTGTGAACAACGAAATCGCCCACTTGCCGTCCGGTGACAGGCCACCAGCGCTTCCTTCGCCGAGGCGAACCGGAGGATCGCCATTGATATTCCGAATCGCTACTTCATAACGTGGACCTACGGCTTCGCCGGAATCTTCAAACAGGATGGATTCGCCATCGGGCGAAATGTCTTTGGCAACGCTCCAATCGTGCCACGAAAGATCAACAGCTTTACCGTCGCGCGCCGTCGTCGCCATGGCCAGCCGCTCAGTATTCATGCTGACCAGCACGCGGCCATCGGACAACACGTCCTGCAACATGATTCCCGGCAGGTCAAGCAAGTGCCGAATCCTGCCGCGCATGTTGACCGCGAACAAGCCGCGCCCTCTGCCATCCTCGACAGCGGTAAACCAAATCTCTTTGCCGTCCGGACCCCAGGCGAGGCCTTCTTCGGAGTTCCATCCCGAGGTGAGAATGGTTCTTTTGCCCGCCAGGTCCATCACGCATATGGAGCCGCGGTTGTCCCAGAGTGCAGGATGATCCATAAAGGCAATCTGGTCCGCAGTCGGAGAAAAACGAATGTGGCTGATCCATCCGCCGCTCTGGTACAGCACGTGGCCGATCGGATACTCGATTCGATAGCCATCCTCAGCGTGGTGCACCACCGCCAGTTCCGTTCCCGCATCCCAATCCGCAGAAGTAACATCTTCGAGAATCTCGCGGGGAGATCCCCCCACTAACGGACCGCGGGCCAAGGTTCCGTTCTCGGTATCCAAGTGTGCGGTGTGGGCGCCGTGAAGCACCAAGGCGAGTTCGCCGGACCGGGACACCGCGAGCAGGTTTGCGCCGGTCAGATCCAGAGGCTGGGTTACGTGAGAATCGCCAACCGTCGTGTAAAGCTGCAGTGGTTTGCCGCCCCATGCTGCCCCGTAAACGACGGAGTGTCCATCGGGAGAGAACCGAGCGGAGTAGACGGTGCCCTGCTCGAATGTCAGGCGAGTATAAGCCAAAGCCGGTGCCTCCCCGCGTATCTTGACACCCACGATGAGCAGAGCCACCGCCAAAAGCAAAGCCACAGCCCAGGGGACCATGCTGGCAATTCTCCGGCGGGGGGTGGGCAGTCGCGCCACTTTTCCGCTGGCCGTGCTCGATACGGTTCTCAGTGCAAAAGCTAAATCTCGCGTCGATTGGAACCGATTCTCGGGTTCTTTTTCCAGACAGTGCCGCAGGATTTGCTGGAGCGCGGGAGAAACGCTGGCTTGCTCCAGGTCGATTTCGGGGGGATCTTCCCGCAGCACCGCCGTCATGGTGTCGACCTGGGTTTCGCCGCGAAAAGCGCGCCGTGTGGTCAGCATTTCATAAAGAATCGCGCCCACGCTGAAGATGTCGCTTCGGTGGTCGACGGGCTTGGCCCGGAGTTGCTCGGGTGACATGTACGCAACCGTGCCAATCACAGAGCCGCTCTTCGTCACTGTGGTCAAGGAATCCAGAGAGCTTTCCTCCGCCTCCGGTGCGGGCTGCAGCTTGGCCACTCCGAAATCAAGAATCTTGACCCGGCCGTCATTCGTGACAAAAATGTTCTCCGGCTTCAGATCACGGTGCACGATACGCCGGTCATGGGCTGCGATCAGGCCCAGAGCGATTTGCAACCCGTAGTCGGCGGCGAGGCGAGAGCTGAGACCGCCCTCGGCTAAACGCTCCCGCAGAGTCTTCCCCTCCAGCAGTTCAGTAACAATGTAGGGAGATCCGCCGTCGAACCCGACGTCATACACGGCCACGATGTTGGGATGGTTTAGCGCTGCAGCAGCACGCGCCTCCTGCTCGAATCGGCGCAGGTGGTCGCTGTTGTCGCTCAAGGCAGGTTTGATAATCTTCAGAGCAACATCGCGTCCAAGTCTTTCGTCGCGAGCGCGGAAAACCTCCCCCATGCCCCCGGCGCCAATCTTTTCGAGAATTAGGTAGTGCCCTATAAACCGGCCAGTCATGATTTGCGGAAGGTGCGTGTCGCTGGCATGTTAGGTTCCCCAACAGACTTCGTCAACCCGTTCGGAGGCATTGTCGAGGAATCGCCGAAGCCCGCGCCCAACGTCCATTTTAGCTCGCTTTACCCCGCGAACTGTGGGCGATTGAGACAATGTTCTAAGTTTGGAAAGTTGTCCCGACTATACTCCTTAGGATATTTCGAGCCTTCCCTCGTGCTATAATCACTGTTCGCCTGCATGCTTTTGCGAGGCAATCCCGTGATCTCCTCTAGCGGTGAATCCTGCGCCATTCATTTACATACGAGGTAAGACGATGTCTGGCCATTCAAAATGGGCCACAATCAAGCACAAGAAGGGCGCGCTCGATGCCAAGCGCGGTAAGATTTTTACCCGTCTCATCAAGGAAATCAGCATTGCCGCAAAGAACGGCGGCGGCGATCCTGATTCCAACCCGCGACTGCGCGGGGCCATCGTGGCGGCTAAGGCGGAGAACATGCCCGCCGACAACATCAAACGGGCCATCCAGCGCGGAACCGGCGAGCTTCCTGGAGCCACCTACGAAGAGTTTTCTCTCGAAGGCTACGGCCCGGGCGGGGTCGCCGTTCTGCTCGATATCAACACCGACAACCGCAACCGCACGGTGAGCGAGATTCGCCACGCTTTTGGCAAGAACGGTGGAAACATGGCGGAAGCCGGCGCCGTCTCCTGGATGTTCCACAAGAAGGGCGACATCATCATTCCCAAGAGCGCCGCCAAGGAAGATGATCTGATGAACATCGTTTTGGAAGCCGGTGGCGAGGATTTGAACGACGATGGCGAAAACTGGGAAATTCTGACGGAACCTTCCGCCTATGAAGCCGTGCTTGAAGCGGTGAAGAAAGCCGGCATCGAGCCTGCATCCTCCAGCGTGGCCATGATTCCGCAGAACTATATCAAGCTTGAAGGCGCGGCGGCCAACACCATGATCCGCCTGATGGAAGCGCTCGAAGATCAGGACGACGTGCAGAACGTACATTCGAACTTCGACATCGACCAGAAGTTGCTGGAAGAGGTTGCCGGCTAAGCCGCTGCCTCGCTAAGAACCCAAGCCGCCCTTTTGGGCGGCTTTTGCTTGGAGGGTTTGCGCCGTGCCTGGCAAGATAGTTTTCAACACGGACGTGGAAAACTCTGTGGATAAACCACGACGTATCTTTGTAAGTGATTCAGCCGTCGATGCTTCAGCATTTTGCACTGGACTGGGTGCTGGCACTTCGGTGGTGCTTATCATGCATGAAGTAAGTTGTAAGAGATTTGGGTAGGCTGCGAGCGCTTCTGTGAAGGTAAGACTCGACAAAATTCTCGTAGAGCGCGGCTTGGCTTCGTCGCGCGAACGTGCTCACGCGCTAATTCTCGCGGGCAAGGTCCTGGTTGACGATCAGAAACGCGACAAGGCTGGAACTCCGGTGGAGGAGGTCGCCAGCATTCGCCTGCTCGGAGAAGATCTCCGCTACGTTAGCCGAGGTGGTCTCAAACTTGAGCGCGCCTTGGAGCACTGGAAGATCGACGTTGCTGGCAAGGTATGCCTGGATGTTGGAGCGTCCACCGGCGGTTTCACGGATTGCCTGCTCCAGCACGGCGCGGCCCGCGTGATTGCCGTCGATACAGGTTACGGCCAAATGGATTTCAAGCTCCGTCAGGATCCCCGTGTGCAGCTATTGGAAAAGACCAACGCCCGGTACCTGACGAGTGAAGCTGTCGGGGGCACGGTCGACTTTGTCGTTGTGGATGTGTCATTCATCTCCGCGACCTTGGTGCTTCCCCCGGTGATAGGCGCCGCTTTCCCACGGTCGAAGAACCAGCGCGAGGGCCGGCAGGTCGTCGTCCTGGTGAAACCTCAATTCGAGGCCGGAAGAGAATACGTCGGCAAGGGCGGCATTGTGCGCGACCGATCGGCTCAACTTGCCGCGGTCGAGAAAGTAAGGGGAATTCTTCTAGACCTCGGAAGCACTCGCACAGAGGCAGTCGAGTCGCCGATTCTCGGTGCCGAAGGCAATCGTGAATTCCTCCTCCAGGCAGTTTTTTAGGCTGCCGTAACCGGCTGTTCTTTCTGTGGTTCATGCTCTTATGTCGGATTCTGTACAATTCTTCTTTCCCCATGGCCAGCTCGCAATCGTCCCCGCAAAATAAATCCGCAGCCATCATCTCCCGGCCTGCACGCGCCGAGATTGCACGCATCGTTCCCGCGCTAATTGATTGGCTCCGTGCCCATCACTACCGGATAATCATCGACCCGGAAACGGCAAAACATGTCAGCGGGCAGGAAGTTGTTGCTCGCGCGGAGATGTCCTCGCGGTTCTTGAGTCTGGTTGTGGTCCTGGGCGGTGATGGGACGCTGCTCTCCGCGGCTCGCGCCACGGCCGTGATCGATGTTCCACTGCTCGGAGTGAATCTGGGCTCGCTCGGTTTTCTTGCGGACGTTCCACTCGCGTCACTTTACTTGATGCTCGACGCGGTTGAAGAGGGCCGAGCGGTGGTGGAGGAGCGCTCACTCCTGCAGTGTGAATTGTTGCGCGGGGAGTCGGTTTTGGGCAGCTACCTGGTCTTCAACGACGCCGTGGTCAACAAAACCGCTCTGGCCCGCCTCAACACTTACGATCTTTATGTCGACAAGATCTTCGTCTCCAGCTACCGCGCCGATGGAATGATCGTTGCCACCCCCACCGGCTCCACGGCTTACTCTCTATCCGCCGGCGGCCCGGTGCTCATGCCGACCGTCAACGCGTTCGTGATTACGCCGGTCGCCCCCCACGCGCTGACGCACCGCCCGCTGGTGGTGCCTGACTCCTCGGAAATTGAGATTCTGCTGCGCAGCGACGAAGAGCTCGCATATCTCAGCCTGGATGGCCAGCCGGGGCTCGACCTGAGCGACGGAGACCGCGTCCGCTGCCGCCGCTCCGAGCACAAAGTCAGCCTCTTCCGTACAGACAGTGATTTCTTCCAGGTACTGCGCGCGAAGCTCAAATGGGGAGAGAGATAATTGGCGAATCGGGACATGACGGTGGAGGCCGGGAAGAAAGGACAAAGCTTATTCAGCCGGCGGATCGCCACGATGACCCCGCTTACAACTCGCCGCGCATGAGATCTGCCACTCTCTCGCGTTTCCGTATCGCTTTAGCTGTTTTGCCGCTCACCAGCACCTCCGCCGCGCGCGGACGCGTATTGTAGTTCGAGGCCAGCGCCATTCCATAAGCGCCTGCATCGAGAATCGCGAGCAAGTCACCCTCTTCCACCGTCGGCAACTCGCGATCATGGGCAAGAAAATCCCCCGATTCGCAAATCGGGCCTACCACGTCAAACTTTTCCTTCCCCGTCGACGCACCGCCGGACTGAATTACCGGAACAATCTGGTGATAAGCGTCATACAGCGAGGGACGGATCAAATCATTCATCGCCGCATCCACAACCAGAAAACGCTTGCCCTCGTTGCTTTTCTTGTAAATCACCCTCGTAATCAGCGCCCCAGCCGGCCCAACAATCGACCGGCCCGGCTCCAGCAGCAGATGCACTTTCAAACCGCGCAACGGATTCATTACAGCTGCTGCATACTTGGAAACATAATTTGCAAACTCCGCAAGATTCGGTTTCTCGTAGTCAATTCCGAGGCCGCCGCCCGCGTCCACATACTCGATGTTGTGGCCGTCCTCGCGCAGCTGGCGGACAAGATCCGCCACTCGCGACATGGTTTCGTCGAAAGGCGGCATCTCCTTGATCTGCGAACCAATGTGAACACTCACCCCCGCAACCTCGAGAGACCGCGCTACGGAGGCCTTCGCGTAGAGCGCCCGCGATTCGCGCATGGGCACGCCGAATTTGTGCTTGCGCAGTCCGGTAGAAATATAAGGATGGGTATTGGCGGCCACGTCCGGATTCACCCGCAGCGCCACCCGGGCAGTCGTCCGCAACTGTGCCGCGCATTCTGCCAACGCCCAAAGTTCTGATTCGCTCTCTACATTGAACAGCAGAATTCCAGCCTTTAGCGCCACCGTCATCTCCGCGCGGGTTTTTCCCACGCCCGAGAAGACAACTTTCTTCGCTGCGCGCCGGTCAGCCGTTAGCACGCGCTGCAGTTCGCCGCCGGAAACGACATCGAAACCGCATCCCTCCCGCGCCAGGAGACGCAAAATGCTTAAGTTGGAGTTGGCCTTAACCGAGTAACAGACGGTGTGGGAAACATTGCGAAATGCAGCGGTATAGGCCGCAAGCCGCTCGCGAATCGCGGACGCTGAATATACGTACAGAGGCGTACCATAGCGTTCAGCGATTCTTGTAAGGGGAATATGTTCGCAGTGCAGCACGAGATTCGCGCTGCGGCTTAGTACCCCATTCCGGCTCTTTCGAAAAATGAAACCGGGCGGCCGCTGCGCGAGGTTGATGTTTCCGCGCGGAGTCATTTTCGCTTGGAGGATTCCGGAGCCGTCTTATCCTTCACCTTGATGGCCACTACCGTCTGGTCGTCGAAGGTTTCGACGCCCGCAGAATGTTTTTCCACGGCAGTGAAAAGAGAATCCACAACGCAATCCGCGGAGGTGCCGCCGCATTCGGCAATGATTTTTTCCACCCGCCCCCGGCCAAATAACTCTCCGCGCCGGTTGCGCGCATCGAGAATGCCGTCGCTGAAGAACACAAACATATCTCCGGGCTTCATGCGGAAGCTGAATTCGTCATACTCGGCCTCATCAAAAAGTCCCAACGGTAAGCCGGTCACTTCGATTGCTTCGTTCTTGCCTCCGTGCACGTAAACGGGGCGCGGCAAGCCGGAGTTGGCCACGGTCAAAGTGCGCTTGCTGTCATCCCACACCGCGTAAATGATCGAGACAAATTGCGCCTCAATCCGGCGCTCGGCAAGAGACATGTTCACCGCCGCCAGCATCTCCGCCGGACCCGGTTCAATCGGCGCGTGAGAGCGCAGGATGCCGCTCACCAGAGCGGCATAGATGGCGGCCGGCGCGCCTTTGCCGCTGACATCGCCAATTACAATTCCCAACCGCGAAAGCGAATAGGGGATGAAGTCATACAGATCGCCGCCGATGGCGCGGGCCGGAACAAATTTTGCCGCCACATCGAGGTGCGCCATCTTTGGCCGCGTCGGCGGCAGCAGCCGCACCTGCAACTCTCGCGCCATGGCCAGATCCCGCTCCAGTCGCCGCTCTTGCCGCGCAATTTCTTCATACAACCGCGCGTTTTCGATCGCGATGGCCACCTGCGCGGCCAGCGTCATCATGGTGCGTTTGTGATCTTCGGTGAAAAAGCCGCGCCGCGTGTGCTCCAGGTCGAGCACTCCGATCACTTTATCTTTGTAAATCAAGGGCACTGCCAGTTCCGACCGCGTCTCCGGGTTGCTCTCGATGTAGCGCGAATCTTTGCATACATCCGGCACCAACACCGCCTCCCTGGTCTGCGCAGCGTAGCCCACAATGCCTCGGCCCATCGCAACATCGTGTTTCAGATGGATGTTCTCGTGAAAGCGCAAGGAGAACCGGTGTTGCAGCTTCTCGCCGGAAGCGTCCAACAGCAAAATGCTGAACATCTGGTAATCGATCAACCGCCGCAGCAACTCGGCAATCCGGCCCAGCAATTCATCCAGGTTCAGTATTGAGGTCAGCTCGCGTGCGATCTCGTTCAACAGCAGCAGAATCCGCGCCTGCCGTGTTGTCCGCGTGTAAAGCTGCGCGTTTTCGATGCCCGCCGCCATGCGTGAGGCAATCAACGTGAGCAGGCGGCTGTGCTCTTCGTTGAAATAACCCGGTTCCCGCGCCTCCAGATCGATCACGCCAATCACGCGGTTCTTGGTGATGAGCGGCACGGCCAATTCCGAGCGCACGTTCGGCACCGCTGGAATGTAGCTGGGGTCTTGCGTCACATCATCGATCAGTACGGCCTGCCGCAACTGCGCGGCGCGCCCGGTTACACCTTCGCCGACTTTCAGGCGGTTGCGCTCGATAAACTCCGGCGGATATCCTACCTGAAAGCGAAAGCGCAACTCCTGCGTTTTTTCGTTCAGCAGGAGAATTGCAAAGATTTCGTAGTCGATGACCTTGCGCACCACTTCCGCAACCCGGCGCAGGGTTGTATCCAGGTCGAGCGATGTGGCCAGGACATCGGCCACCTCCAGCAACAGCGGATCAATCGTCACGTGCCGCTCGGGTTTGGTGAGGACTGAATTCATTTCGTGTTTCTATGATAGCAGCCGGTCCCGTGGGCTGAGACCGGGTATCGTCTTCATTCGTCGGGGAACAGGAAGCCGCTATACTCGAGGCACCACGCAGATGTCAGCTAGATTGCGATACCGTTCAGCGTAGTCGAGTCCGTAGCCAACCACAAACTCATCGGGAATCTTGAAGCCGACATAGTCGCCTTCCAACGGCATCTTGCGGCGCGAGGGTTTGTCCAGCAGAGCCGCAATCTTCAGCGTCCTCGGTTGCCGCGCCACCAGCAGCTTTTTCAGATACGTCAGCGTCAGCCCCGTGTCCAGAATATCTTCCACCACGATCACATTCTTATCCTTCATGGTCTGGTCTACGTCCTTGGTCAGTCGCACCTCGCCAGTGGAATCCCATCCGCTCTTCAGTTCCTGGCTGGGGCTGGGGCGGTTTCCGTAACTGGAAACGCCGATAAAATCAAAGGTCGCATCCAAATCCAATTGCCGCGCCAAATCCGCCAGAAAAATCGCTGCGCCTTTCAGAACACCCAGCAACACGACTTGCTGGCCCGCAAAGTCGCGCGTGATCTCGGCGCCAAGTTCCGCCACGCGCTTGGTGATCTGCTCCCGCGTAATCAACACCTTGAGTTCCGTCATGGCGTTTCATATTAAACTAAGTAAGCCGCGAGCCGCGAGCTACGAACGACGAGCCGAGCAAGAGCGAAGAGATCGCTCGAAGCCCGCAGCTCAAAGCTCGAAGCTGAAAGCAGCAATCACATGAATCTTAACGGCATCAAACTCACATGGCTGGGCCACGCCACGTTTCGCGTGGAGACTCCCGCAGGCAAGACTGTAATTATCGATCCCTGGGTGATGGGCAATCCCATGTGCCCTGAGCCTGAGAAAAAAGTGAAGAAAGTTGACGTATTGCTCTGCACCCACGGTCATGGCGACCACATCGGCGACGCGGTCGAGATCGTGAAGCAGCACAACCCGGCCGTAGTGGGAATCTACGAACTCTGCATGTGGCTGGAAAAGAAGGGCGCGAAGAAGACTTCACCCATGAATAAAGGCGGCTCGCAGACCATCGGCGACATCAAAATCACCATGGTCCACGCCGACCACTCCTGTGGCATCCTCGACGGCGACCAGATCGTCTACGGCGGTGAGGCCTGCGGCTACGTTATCGAGTTCTCCAACGGCGTCAAGATTTACCACGCCGGTGACACCAACGTGTTCGGCGATATGGCCATCATCCGCGATCTATACGCTCCGGAAATAGCCATGCTGCCCATCGGCGACCGTTTCACCATGTCTCCGCGCGAAGCCGCGTACGCCTGCAATCTTCTCAAGCCCAAGACAGTGATCCCGATGCACTTCGGAACGTTTCCCCTGCTGACCGGAACACCAGCCGAATTGCAAAAGCTCGCACCCGCGATCGCAATCGCAGAAATGAAGCCCGGCGTGACCTTGTCGTAGATCCGGCCCGTACTCGTGCGGGGACAGCCGCCTCGGCTGTCCACCGAGCGAAGCGACGCTCTCTTACGAATCTGGAGGAAAGGCAAATTGTCGCAGAAGAAAGAAGACAAACCCCGCTGGCGCCACGACGGCATCACCGCCGGCCCGGTCGACGACTATCTATACTCCCTGCTTCCCAAGCGCGATGAAGTTCTCACCGAGATGGAAGAATACGCCTCGCAGCACAATGTTCCCATCGTCGGCCCGGCCGTGGCGCGAATTCTGCAACAGTATGCATTGACCATCGCCGCGAAATCCGTGTTCGAGATGGGCTCAGCCATTGGATACTCCACTATCTGGTGGGCGCGCGCCGTGGGTGAAAAAGGCCGCGTCGTCTACACCGACGGCGACCCCAAGAACGCCGAACGGGCCCGCCGTTACTTCGACCGCGCCGGCGTCGCCAGCCGCATCGCCATTCGCATCGGAGATGCGCTCGAGGTTCTTTCCGAGCAGAAGCAGGAATTCGACATCATTTTCTGCGACGTCGACAAAGAAGATTATCCCCGCGCATTTCGTCTGGTGGCGCCGCACCTGCGCAAAGGCGGACTGTTCATCACCGACAACGTTCTGTGGAGCGGCCGCGTCGCCGAGAAAAATCCCAGCGAATCCACCACCAAAGCCATTCTCGAGTTCAATCGCCAACTCTATAGCTCGAAGGATTTCTTCTCCACCATTCTTCCCATTCGCGATGGCGTGTCGGTGGCGCTGAAGCGGTAGGTGAGGAACCGTATACCTCGATTTCCGCGGCCCTGCTCACTTTGACTTTTCCCGTTGGCTGGCCACGTTGGCGCGCCGCGTTTTTCTTCTCGCCTTTTAACCCTCCTTTAACATTGCTCCTCTATAGTTCCGTTTTCATTCGTGGGATCAAATCCTCAGCATCGTCGCTGACTGGAAGGATGATCATGGCCACTGCGGGTTCCACCGTTATTGACGCCAAACTTTCCCGCTCGCCCGGCAAGATCGGGATGCTTGTCTTCGGAGCCATACTCGTCGTCGGAGTCATCTACGCGGGCGGCCACTTGCTTTCCGACCTCTCCGCCATGCACAGCGAGTCCGTGCTGCCATTCGTACTGCTCGGCGTGGCTCTGCTGGTGGCGCTTGGTTTTGAATTCGTGAACGGATTCCACGACACGGCCAACGCGGTTGCTACCGTGATTTACACCCATTCGCTGGAGCCACACATCGCCGTCGCATGGTCCGGCTTCTGGAACTTCCTCGGCGTGCTCACGTCTTCAGGCCTCGTCGCGTTCGGCATCATCTCGCTGCTTCCGGTGGAATTGATTCTGCAAGTCGGCAGCAAAGCTGGATTTGCCATGGTCTTCGCCCTGCTGGTCGCGGCGATCATTTGGAACCTCGGCACTTGGTACTTCGGCCTGCCGGCGTCGAGCTCTCACACGCTGATTGGTTCCGTGATCGGCGTCGGCATCGCCAACCAGTTGATGGCGGCCAAGACCGGAACTTCCGGCGTGGATTGGGGACAGGCCACCAACATCGGCAAGTCTTTGTTGCTCTCGCCAATCGTAGGTTTCACGGTTGCCGCGCTGCTGCTTCTCGCCGCCAAGGCGCTCATCAAAGACCCCAAGCTCTACCGCGCTCCCGAAGGCAGCGCTCCGCCGCCGTTTTATATTCGCTGCCTCTTGATTCTCACTTGTACAGGCGTGAGTTTTTTCCACGGCTCGAACGACGGACAAAAAGGCATGGGCTTGATTATGCTCATCCTTATCGGAACCGTTCCCACGGCGTACGCCCTGAATCACGCGGTCACCTTCCAGGAATCGCAGGATTTCATTGCCGTCTCCGAGCAGGCCGCCAACACGCTCAGCCATTACGTGGAACCCAACGCCGTGATCGGAGACCCGCGCGACGACGTCACGGACTATATTCGCACCCGCGAGTTCAATCCCAACACCATGCTGGCGCTGCGCACGCTGGTCAATGACATCGGCAACGAGACCAGCTTGTACAAAGAGTTGAAGAATGTTCCCCACGACCGGGTTCGCAACTTCCGCAACGATATGTATCTTGTAAGCGAGGCCTTGCGGCTGATGCAGAAAAGCGGTAAGCCGCAATTCTCAACCGCCGATACTGCCGTTCTTGCCAACTATAAAAAGCTGGTGGACCGCTCCACGCGTTTCATCCCGACCTGGGTCAAAGTTGCAGTGGCGATGGCGCTCGGTCTGGGCACGATGGTGGGCTGGAAGCGCATCGTGGTGACGGTCGGCGAAAAAATCGGCAAGGAACACCTGACCTACGCGCAGGGTGCCGCGGCGGAAATCACGGCGATGGCCACCATCGGCGCGGCCGACGGTTTCGGTCTGCCGGTAAGCACGACTCACGTGCTCTCCTCCGGCATCGCCGGCACCATGACTGCCAACAAATCGGGGATTCAAATGAGCACGGTTCGCAATCTAGCGTTGGCCTGGGTGCTCACCCTGCCAGTCGCGATGATGCTTTCAGGATTCTTGTTTTGGGTGTTCCGTCACGTGTTCTAGAAGCGCGTGTTCCGGAAGCACGAGCTGTGGTGAGATTTTTCTTCCGCGGGAAACAAAATCTCGGAAATTATGACGGACGGAATTAGGGCATTCCGTCCGTCGGATGTCGCGATCACTTTGCCGGCCGGATGAGCTCAGCGTCAATCGTAATCGTCAACTCGTCGCCCACCAGTGCGCCGCCGCCGTTTACGCCGAAATCCTTCCGGTTGATCTTGATGCTGGCCGTGGCCCCCATGCGCCGGTTACCCATCGGGTCTTTGATTTCCTGCGTCGGCCCGTCGACGTCCAACACTATTTCTTTTGTGACGCCGTGAATCGTCAGGTCACCGGTAATTTTCAGCTTTCCTTGGTCTGCCGCCGCTTGCTTCGAGCGAAAAGTAATGGTCGGATATTTCTCCACATCCAGGAAATTCGGACTGCGCAAATCGTTGTCGCGATCCTGCACACGAGTATCGACGGAAGCGGCGTCGATGGTGGCCTCGAGTGTGGTGCTTGCCGGGTGGTCCGAGTCGTACGTCGCTGAGCCGCGCACCTTGGTGAACGCTCCCCGCACCGTTGAAACTCCCATGTGGCGCACGGCAAACTGCGCCGCCGTATGCTGCGGATCAATCTTCCAGGAAGTGGTTTGCGCCGCCGCCGGCAGCGCCAGCGCCAAAGTCGCCATCAGAATTAAAGAAACACGTGACATGTCTGCTAGTTCTCCTTTGCGGGACCGCATCTCCGATGGATGCGCTAAATAGACTTTACCGGAATCGCCAGCAGATCGTCGACCAGCCCCACTTCTTTTTGCAGAAACGGCTCGGCATAGGTTACGCCCCCCAGCATCCCATAGTACCGCGCCATCGCCTCTAAGCGCGTGCGGATCTCATCGTGCGCCGGGAAGATGTCCTTGCCTGCGTCCTGATCGCTGAACTGCGATTTGTAAGCCATGATAGAAGCAAACTTGCCCTCGAACTGCTCGGTGACATCGACCACAAACGTGGGCCGCACATCGTAATAGAGCGTCGCGTAAATAATCTTAAACGGCCGATGAGGCGTAAGAATCGTAGCGCCGGCATCCTGCCGGCTCTCCTGAGGGCGACCCGCCCTCAGCCCAGACGCATCCGCTGGGGCCTGCGGGCTAATGGCTGACGGCTGAGAGCTGAGAGCTAACTTCCCCAATCCCGCAAGAAAGCAAGCCTCATATCCCAGCACGGAAGTTGTGTAGTGATCCGGATGCCGTCCCTTCCAGTAAGGCAGAATCACCACCCGCGGCCGCGTCTCGCGGATCACGCTCGCCACTTTTAGCCGGTTCTCCCACGTGTTCTCGACGCGACCATCGGGAATGTCGAGCGCGCGCCGCCAACTCACGCCCAGATTCTTAGCTGCATCCGCCGCTTCGCGCGCGCGATCTTCGGCCGTTCCGCGCGTGCCCATTTCGCCTTGCGTCAGATCGAGAATGCCCGTCCGCTGCCCGCGCTGCGCCGCCTTCAACAGCGTGCCGCCGCAGGTCTGCTCCACGTCGTCGCGGTGCGCCGCGATGGCCAGAATGTCGAGGTCTTTCACCACGGTTTCTTACCAGAGTACATGAGAGGCTGGGGACAGGGCCGATCCCGAAGTAGAGCGAGCGTTGACGATGAGAACGCGCTCTTCACCGTTCTCGCCGGCCGTGAAATCACGCCAGCGCCCTTATCAGCAGAACGGTTTGATCATCGGTGCGTTTGCCGAACTCTGCCAGTTTACTCATAAGCTGATCCATGATTTCCTTCAGCGGATCCGCTCCGCGTTGAACCGCTACACGCTCGACGCCCTCGAAGCCAAATTCCAATCCATGCGCGTTTTCCGTCTCAAGTACGCCGTCGCTGAGCAGCACGAATAGGTCGCCCGGATCGTAAGATGCGATGCACGAATCATAGGCGTAGTCCGCAGTCAGCCCCAGGGGAAATTGCTCCATGCCATGGCGTTCCGCGCTGTGGTCCGCCGCGTGATAGTGAAGGATGGCAGGATGCCCCGCAATCAAATACTCCACACGGCCCTCACCCGCGAAACGCAATCCCGCGAACGTGGCATACATCTCGGCCGGTTTCACCGATGGCAATACCCGGCTGACGGCCGCGATTACGTCAGGCAGCGATTGCTCCTGCGCAAATCCAAAACGCAAAGCAGTTTTTAGATTGCCCATCAAAAGGCTGGCCTGTATGCCGTGCCCCGAAACGTCGGCTAGACAGGCGATCCAGCCGGCCTCCGTTGGAATCAGATCCGCCAGGTCGCCGCCAACTTCTTCGCTGGGCAAGCTGAGCCCGTATGCCTCGAAAAACTCCGTCCGATACGTAATCGGAGGAACCAGCATCTGCTGCATGTTGTACGCCAGGTCCAACTCGGCCCGGGCCCGCACTTGTTCCACGCCTTGGGTATTGATGAAAAGAAGGAACGACCAGTATCCGAGCATGGTGGCTGACATCATGCAGATAGCATCGAGTACGATCCGCTGATGGGCGGCGTCGGAAAGCAGGATGTGCGGCCCGCGGGGCAGCCGCTCGGGGACATAGCCGACCGCGATTGCCAGTATGATTAACACTGGAATCAGCTTGAATACGCGACGGCGCACCGTCACAAAGGATACGACACCAGTCACACCGAACAATGAGGCCGAGATCAATAGAGCCCATAACGGAAATCTCTTCCATCCTATGAGGTCCAGGAAAAACCCCCACGCACCCACCGTGAAAAACAATGCAACCAGAACTCCAGCCATGCTGCGGACAGGCAAGCCTTGCCAGTAACGCGCCTGTTTCCGTTGAAAAACGACGGCACTCATCGGGAGCACGGTGCTAAGCACGGCAAGCGCAGTCCGAGCGATCTTGCGTAAAGCCGGCTGGCGCGAATCCTGAGTAGTCATCAGGTTAGCCTCAAAATGCCCAATCCTTACCGCTCTCCGTTCACTTCTTCCTCTCCACCAAATACCGCGCCAACTCCTTCAGCGTCTCCGCGCGTTCGCCGAAACCCTCTAGCTCTCCAAACGCCGCGCTCACCAGCGAATCCGCCTTGCGCACCGATTCTTCAATCCCAAACAGCGCCGGATAAGTCGCCTTCTGCGCGGCAGTATCTTTGCCCGCGGTTTTGCCAAGTTGCTCCGAAGTCTGCGTCACATCGAGCACGTCATCCACAATCTGAAACGCCAGGCCAGTCGACTGCCCAAACGCCCGCAGCTTCTTAACTTCGCCGTCCTTCGCTCCGGCATAAAGCCCGCCGCTCACCAGGCTCGCCGTGATCAGCGCGGCAGTCTTCGCGCGATGAATATACTCGAGCATCTCCGCTGTCGGCTGAGTATGCTCCGCTTCCAAATCCACGACCTGTCCGCCGATCATGCCATCGAGAGTCCCTGTGCCCCGCGCGATCTCTTCGATAATCCGCACCCGCGCCTCCGCCGGACATTCCAGCCGCGCCAGCACCTCATAAGCCTGCGTCTGCAATGCGTCCCCAGCCAGAATTGCAATCGCTTCGCCGAAAACTTTGTGACATGTCGGACGTCCGCGCCGCAAATCGTCGTTGTCCAGCGCCGGCAAATCGTCGTGGATCAGCGAATACGTGTGCAGCATCTCCAGCGCCGCACCCAGCTCTTCGATCTTCCTGGGCAGCGATCCAGCAATCATCCGCCCAGCCTCCATGCACAGCACCGGTCGCAGCCGTTTGCCGCCGGCAAACACACTGTGCCGCATGGCCTTATGAATGGAGACAGGCTGCTGCGTCTCCAGCGGAATCAAAAGGTCCAGCGCCGCATCCGTGCGTGCTTGTCCCTGTTCAAGAGCTTCTTGCAGCATTGAGGAGTGAGTATAACAAGGCGGCCGACCGACGATAAGTTGAGGCGGGCGCCCCAGAGTCTGCCTTGAGCGAAATCGAAGGGTCTCGCCGGTTTTGCGAGACATGGGAACGTCCGCGCCGCAAGCCATCACCGTCAACGCTTGTCATGCTGAGCGGAGCAGGGAGGACCGCGAAGCGATCTTCCCTGCGGAGTCGAAGCATCCCTACCACCCCACTGCTCTAGATCCTCAAGTGGGCCTGGGACGGAGGCGCGGGCAGACCACCTCAACCAAACCCAAGAAATCCACAGCCCCTTGTGACATCCAACCTTGCGTCCCACTCCAATTCGTCCCATCATGGGACATCCATCGACAAAACAACGAGAACGAGCCCGCCCGGCCCGTAACTCCTTTGTTCGACGGATTTTAGCCCCTAAGTCCTTTGTCATGCGGATTTTACGCAGAAATTCGTGCTTAACTTCATGATTCTAAAAGACCGAGGGAGGGTGGGTGGGGGTGGGTACGGTGATCAACTAGTCTGTTGCGCAAACAGGGAAAACGAATCGGAGGAATGAAGAAGTCATGGGTCTGGAAAATGTTCCACGTTGTCAACATGTGAAGGCGAATGGGACGCAGTGCGGTTCTCCCGCCCTGCGCCGCAGGCGCTTGTGCTTTTTTCATAAGCGCGTGCAGGAGATGCACGTGCGCGTCATCACCGATCAGTCCACGCAGGGCAGGTTCTGCATGCCCGTTCTCGAAGATGCCAACGGCGTGCAAATGGCGCTCATGCAGGTGATGGAGCAGCTCGCCTGGGGCCGCATGGACCACAAAACCGCGGGGCTGATGCTCTACGGCCTGCAAACCGCAAGCATCAACCTGCGCAATACGAGTCTTGACGAGGTAGATCCGACGGAAGTCGTGATTGATCGCGACACCGTTCGCTGGACCCACATGGGCGGCCCGCAGTGGGTGGAAGAGGACTTCGACGAAGACGAAGAAGACGAAGAAGACGAAGAGACAGACGCAGAAGAGCAAGATGCGGAAGAGCAAGACGCGGAAGCGGAACCGGTCTCCGCGGCAGCATCAGGACAAGCGGCTCCCCAAGAAGCGATAACGGATGACAAAGTCGTGGCAGAAACCGCGAAGGATTCCGCAAACGGCAGGAAGGCGCGGCCTCCCGTGGCCGCCAAGGTGAACATTCACCAGGTGCGTGAGAACGTGAAAGGGCTCATCCGCAACTGGATATTGGAGACGGCGGAGGCCAAGGCGAGTCGGGAATTGGGCTAGGAAGTCCCGCGGAGGCAAGCTCAAAGTCCCGGCCAGCGTTCTAGACACTCGGATGATCTTACGCGCGGACGACCTTACGCGGTGGCGCCGCGTGTAACGGCCAGGCTCCGCAAGACCGCAGTCACAACATTCTGCGCGTCATTGGCGGGGCAGACGTCGCTGGCGCCGGCTTCCAGCGCGGCGGTCCACAGCTGTTCATCCGGTATGCGATGGGTGCACACAATGGGCAACGTGGGAAAGTCGTGATGCAGGTTCCGCACGTCGCTCAGGCGGGAATGTTCGACATCGACAACCACAGCCGCCGGGCGGCTCTTGGCCACTTTTTCGCGAAGCTCATCTCGCGAATTCGTCATGTGTACGGATTGAAAATGAGAACGCAATCCGCCGGCCAGGGACTGAGCAACCTTGGGATCGCCTTCAAGAACTACGACTGTCAAGCTCATACAACCCCCTATTACTTACCGTCGCCAACCGAAGAGGTTGACGGCAGACCAGGGCTGCGGGGAAGGAAAAACCACAACTCCACAGACGTCACAAATCACGAGCACTCTCGACAGAGCAAGCGCTCAGCGCTGTGCGGGCGCCTTTGGCTAGCGCTGTGCGGGCGCCTTTTCCGTCAAGGGCTCGAACGGTTCAGCTTGGAGCTTTCCGCCCTTTTTCAGCAGAATCTCGACCTTGCCTTCCGCCTGTTCGAGCTCCGTGCGGCAGGCGGACGAGAGTTGCATGCCTTCCTCGAAAAGAGTCAGAGACTTTTCCAAAGGCGCATCGCCCTGTTCCAGTTCCTGAACAATCTTTTCCAGCCGCTGCAGGCACTCTTCAAACTTGGCCAAGAGTTTCGCTCCAGCTCTTATTGTAATGCCACGAACGGAAGAGAGTGTCGAGTGTTTTTTTGTAAACACCCAGCGAAAAAAGCGATGCCCTTTCCGCAAGAGGGAATTTCGAGCAGGACGGAAAATGACGACTTGACGATTTCAGGCGGAAGCGGAACTCTTGGTTCCCAGCACTTCGAGCACATCCACCGCCGAGCCATAACGGCCCAGCGGGGCGCTGATCTGCGCCCCCTGCACGGCCTGGCGGACGGCCAGCAGCATCTCTCGGGCAATGGCGACGCCTTCCGCGCGAGCCGCCTCCGGATTCTGCGCGCGCGCCATGCGCTCGAGAATGGCGTCAGGTACGGAAACCCGCAGTTCATTTTTCATGAACTCGGCGTTGCGCACGCTCACCAGCGGCCAGATTCCGGCTACCACCGGAATCCGGCAGTGCTCGATGCGGCGCAGAAAATTCTCCAGCAGCCGAATGTCGAATACCGGCTGGGTGACGGCATATTCGGCTCCAGCTTCGACTTTGTATTCGAAGCGGCGAATCTCCTCGTCCAGGTCAGTAAGGCCGGGGTTGGCGCCAACTCCGATCACGAAACCAGTGCCGATGCCAATCGGATTCTTGCCGATATCCAGTCCGCCATTCAAACTGTGAACAATGTTAACCAGACCGATCGCATCCACATCGAAAACCGCCGTGGCGTCGGGATAGTTGCCCATCTTCGGCGGATCGCCGGTAATGCAGATGAGGTTCTTGATGCCGACCGCCGCTGCCCCCAGCAGGTCGCTCTGAATGCACAACACGTTGCGGTCGCGGCAGGTGTAGTGCAGGATCGCTTCGATGCCGACCTCGCGCTGAATCAGCAGCGAGAGCGCCTGATTGCTCATGCGCGCCGAAGCTCTCGGGCTGTCTGGAATGTTCACCGCGTCCACGCCCACCGACTTAAGAAAACGCGATCCTTCCAGCTCTTTGCGGATATCGGTTCCCTTGGGAGGAACCACTTCCACCATGGTCACGAATTCGGCGCGGGCCAGCTTCGCGCCCAGACCAGAGCGTTCTTCGAGCGGAAGCGCCGGAACGGCCTTCAGCACGGGAGAAGCCCCCGCAACCTGCGTAGAAGCGTTCCGGCCGCGCGCTTCGCCCACGCGCAGCGCGGCTTTCATCGTCCGAATGTGGTCTGGAGTGGTGCCGCAGCAACCGCCCACAATTCGCGCGCCCGCGGTCACGAACTTTCGCGCGTAGCTCGCCATATACTCGGGCGAGCACAAGTAAATGTTCCTGCCTTCCACGGAACGCGGAATTCCTGCGTTGGGCTGCGCGGCCAGCGGAAGAGAAGTGGCGGCCCGCACGCGCTCAATCGCATCCAGCATGGCCACCGGACCCACGCTGCAATTGCAACCGATCACGTCCGCGCCCCATTCTTCGAGGCGAGGCGCGAAGGTTTCCGGGTTGGAACCATCCAGGCAATTGCCGTCCTCGTCGATGGTCACCTGCGCCACCAGCGGCAGCTTCGGAGCCACCTCTTTGGCAGCCAGCATGGCTTGATGCAGCTCTTCCAGATAGCCAAACGTTTCCAGAATCAGCAGATCGACTCCGCCCTCCGCCAGCGCCGTAATTTGTTCACGAAAGGCGTGGCGAGCCTCGGCGAACGAAGTCTTGCCCAGCGGCTCGATTCTTGTCCCCAGCGGGCCAACCGATCCCGCCACCCATACATCGAAGCTCTTGGCAGCCTCTCGGGCCAGTCGTGCTCCCGCCAGGTTTATATCCTGGATCTTATCGGCCAGCGTGTGGCGGCCGAGACGAAAGGCGTTCGCGCCGAAAGTATTGGTTTCAATGATCTCTGCTCCAGCTTGAAGATACTCATGATGTACGGCTCGAATCAGGTCCGGCTGGGAGAGATTCAGCTCGTCGTAGCAGCGGTTGATAAAAATCCCTTTGGCATAAAGCAGCGTTCCCATGGCGCCGTCACACAGGACCGGGGATTGCTGGATTCGAGCAATCAAATCGGCAGCCATATGGGATGAGCATACAGGATGAGCGCCGGTGGATGCATCCGTGAGCGGCGCAGCGTGAGCGGCACAGAGTCAATGTGAGCTTTGTGGACGCATAGAACAGCGTAGAAAGATAAGGCAGATAGGGCGGACAGATAGAACAGCTTGAGCGTCTCACCGAGACGGATGCGCTTGGCTGGGTCTGCTATAATCCGCTACTTCGCACTTAAATCTCTGGTTTTCCGGTACTTGGGAGCCTGACGTTTGAAGAGAGCCGTTGTTTTTCTTGCCCTGCTGGTGCTGGTAAGTGTCAGTTTTATCTCCTGCGGGGGGTATTCAGTTCCCAAGCCTCCCAGCGGTCTCTATGACCGCGTGCTGGCCTCGCAGGATGTCTCCAGTCTGACCGCACGTGCGGGTCTTGTTATCATCGACGCGGCGGCGAACGAGGATGTGCTTGCGCGGAGACCCGAAATCAGCGCAGGTGGCGCCCCTGGCCTCCTGGCAATCTCGCCGACCCGCCTTACGCTCCTGGCTTTTGACTCCAGCTCAAACCAGGTCGACATCGTCGACACCCAGACCGAGGCGGTCGCGGGAGCCGTGCAGCTACCCGGCCCTACCACCAGCATGGTAATTCCATCGAGTGCCAATTTGGCGTACGCCGCCGTGCCTACGGTGCTGGTAACCGGTTCGGCCCCAGGTGCTATCGAGGTGATGAACCTTTCAACAGGGTCTGTCAGTTACACGATCGGTGTGCCCAATGCTCAGACGGTGGTCTCGAATTCTGACGGCTCGCAGTTGCTGGTTTTCAGCGGTGATTCCGATGTAGTGACCGTCGTCAGTCCGACCCTGATCAACATTTCCAATCCCGTCGTCACGGTACCGGGCTTTGATCGCCCGGTGTATGCAGTCTTTAACGGCGCCACTGCTTACGTTTTGAATTGCGGAGCGCAGTGCGGCGGCACCCAAGCCAGCGTGCAGACTCTCGACACGAGTACTACCCCGCCAACTGTGGGACCGTCCTACCCGGTCGATGCCGCTACTTACGGGCTTCTCAACGGTTCGACGCTCTATGTGGCCGGTACTTCGCCCACCAACAGCGCTTGTACGGGCGAAACTACCGCAGCCCCTGTTTGCGGGCGACTGGACTTGTTCGACCTGAATTCTTTGACGGTCACCAGCAGCCTGGTCATCACCGACGGCTATCACGACCGCATGGACATGAGTGGCAACGGCCAGCTTTTCATCGGTTCGCACACCTGCACGAGCGTGGGCAATGTCAACAATCCGCAGGGCGAGGTGCGGGGCTGTCTTTCGATTCTTAATACGTCGACTAACTCAATTGTGATCCCGCCCGACAACGGCGATGTGACGGGACTGCAGGGCTTCACCAGCCGCTACGTGGAATACGTGGCCGAGGGCGGCAATCTCCGCATTTATGACACTACTCAGGACGTGCTGCAGACCGTCCAGATCACGCTTACGGGCCAGGTCATTGACCTGAAGGCCATCGATTTCTTTTAGCTGAATTTTCTTAGCGGGAATCTTTAGCAGGAAAGTCTGACTGGGCGCGCTCTTGCTCTTCCAACCACAGCCATCAAGAGTGTGACGAGCGGACTTTAGGGTTCCAGCACAAGCCTGTGCGCTTTCGCCGCTTCCACCGCTTTTGGCGTAAAAGGCAGGGCGAACGTGAAACCTTCGTACCACGCCGGCCATTGATCCATGTAGTAGGGACCCAAAAAATTGCCGCCCTGCCCAGTCACCACGTTCAGGGTCGACTGATCGAGATCGGCGAGGTTTGCGGTGAAGCGCTCCGAAGGGCCGTGATGGGGCGTGACCGCTTTTACCGTGTAGGCGCTGCCGGATTGCTCTTGCACCCCCGGAGCCGTCCATCGCCGCAGCAGAGGAATTTTGCCCAGCACCGGTTGCTCTATGTCGACCGCATTGAAGGCGCCCCAATGCCACGCCGCCAAATCTTTCGGCGTATCGGAACCATTCACCGCCGCTTCCACCGCCGCTGCCAGCAGTTCGTCGTAGTTCGAATAGGCCGCAGGCAGCCAGCGCTTGGGCTGACGCAGCATCACATTCTGCAGCCACACCGTGCGCATCGTCCAGTGATAAGTCTTCCAGTTGAGCGTTTCCTCCTGCTTCGCCGCGCCAGCCGGAGCCGGCCCGAGCCGTGGTTCGAGCAAGAGACGTGTCAATTCCTGCGCGGAGCGCATCGCGATCGTCGGCGCAGACAAAGAAGCCAACATGCGGCCGTCCCAGTTGCGCATCAGGTCGGCGGCCTGTTTAGCTCTTGCGGAGGGCTTCGAGGCGTGGTCGACCGCATAAACGAAGCGCTCGGCCGCAAATAAATCATTTTCCGAATGAACATCGTTTTCCAGCGCCAACATATCGGCGGGCGCGAATTTTCGTCCCGACTCCAGCACGTGATAGATGCGCGCTGTGCGCCACGGCGCTTCCCATTCCGTGCTGATCGAATAGGGATAGTTGTCCGGCGTAATTCGCCCGTTGGCGGTTGCGATGACTCCCGAAGAAGGATTGTAGATGTTCGGCAGTTTGTCGAACGGAATGTAGCTCGTCCATTCGTGGGCGTTATCGGCGCCGCTGACCGGCAAACTGCCATCGCCTGCGGCGCGAATCGGAACATGCCCAGTCGTCTGATAGCCTATGTTGCCGTCTATGTCGGCATAGACTGCGTTCTGTCCCGGCGCATCAAGCTGCGAAAACGCTTTGCGGAATTCTTCCCAGTTCTGCGCGGCGTCAACATCGAAAAACGGCATGTGCAGGCCGTCATAAAGCGTCCAGCGCAACGCCAGCGGCCTGGTCTCGCCCGGAAACAGGTCCGTAACAAGTGGCCCGTGCCGCGTGATCCTCACATCAACGGTGGCGTCCGGTTTTCCTTTTACATGGATAATCTCTTGGCGGTGTTCCGGCTGCACCCACCCCTGCGGCGTCTGGTACGCTCCCTGCGCATTGAAGTTCTCGATGTAAACATCGGCTACCGTCGGTCCGACATTGGTGAATCCCCAAGCGATGTGCTGGTTATGGCCAACGATCACGTACGGCATCCCGGGCAGAGTGACACCCGCAACATCCATGTTGCCCGACTTGAGATGCGCCTCGTACCACAGGCTCGGCATCTGATGCCCGAGATGCATGTCATTTGAGAGCAGGGGCTTGCCCGTGACCGTGTGCGTGCCGGAGACCACCCAGTCGTTCGATCCGTTCACCGCATCGAAATCATGTTGCGCCCAGATCGCCGCCGGGCTGCTGCGTTGCTGGGTTACGGAGTTGTCTGCGCCGGGGTCATCGTCTTCGTCGTCTTCATCGTCGGAATCTTTCTGGCTATCCGGTTGGCTCAGATCTTGCCGCATAACCGTTGGCGGCCGATCGTGCCAGGAGCGGTTCACATAAAGATCCGCCGCCAGTTCCGGCCCCAGTTTCGCCAGAATCTTCTCGCGGGCCAGCGTGTCGGGAAGGTAGTAATAGTTGAGATCCTTCACCATCTGGTTGGCAATCACGATGGAATCTTCCGCCTGCCACGGTTTAGGGCGATACTTCAAAATGCGGAACTCAATCGGCAAGCGGCTGCCCCGCGACTCGATGAACGCATTCACCCCGCGCGCGTAGGCCTCAAAGTAGGAGCGGTCCCGCGCGCTCGCCATCCCCAGAGATTTTTTTGCCGCGGCGCGCAAACCAAGAATCCGCTGCTCGCGATCAATCTTTAACGTGTCCTCACCCAGAATCTCAGAAAGTTCTCCCGCGCCAAACCGGCGCATGATGTCCATTTGCCATAGGCGGTCCTGCGCCGTGACGTAGCCCTGGGCAAAAAACAGATCCTCCAGATTGGCGGCTTCAATTGCAGGTACGCCGTGATGATCCCGCGTCACCGTGACCCTCGCCGAAAGGCCTTTTGCCTGGATGGTCCCATCGAGCTGCGGCAGGGCCGAGCGGGCGATGAAATACGCGGAAGCGATTGCCGCAACGATCACGACGGCGAGAACCAGGAGCAGCCACAGAAGGACGCGTACTCCTCTGGAACGGCGAGAAGCGGCAGGAACGCTGGTTGCGGCCAGTGTGCTCATGTGAAATTTGATTGTAGGTGGAATCGCGACTGCGAGACAAATCGCTTTCCGAACCGGCAGCAAAGGCGGCTATTGACGCCCCATTCCGCCTATGGGAGAATTGCGCCTCTTGAAAGAGTTCCGTTATGCGACGTTCTTCTCGCCCCCGTAAACCTGCTGTCCTTTCGCGATCTACCCATGTGCACCTGCATGCGTATGCCCTTGCGGCAGGAGCAGCCGGGGTGAGCCTGCTTGCCCTCGTGCAGCCGTCCGAAGCGGAAATTGTGTACACGCCCGTAGATGAAATCATCGGCCGTCAGGGCACGTATAAGCTCGACCTAAACAATGACGGAATCGACGACTTCATCATTGAGGAGCGGCCCAGTAGAGACAGTTTTGCCTCTATTCAGCAACTGTTCGCAAGGATCCCAACGGGCAATTTTGTAAAGTGCGCTAGCTCGGAATGCATTAGCACAAATAGCGATGTCGCTGCCGCCATCCCTCTGGGAGCTCGAATCGGTCCTGGCGAACGGGGATGGATACCTTATCTGGCGTGGATGGCTTTTGAGGAACTCGCCAAACGGGGCACCGTCCTGTACACGCACCCCTGGGTGAACGTCACTGACCGCTACCTGGGGCTCGAATTTCAAATTAATGGTGAAACTCACTACGGATGGGCGCGGCTAACCGTTCGGTTTCTTCCCGGTCCTCCTGAGGAAAGGACTTGGGAGGCGCGTCTCACAGGTTATGCGTACGAGACCACCGCGGACACCGCAATCAACGCCGGACAGACCGAAGGCGATGCCGATAAGGCGTCGCTTGACCGGAATTCAGTCCCTGGCTTCAGCGGCGCGTCCGGTGCCTTGACCGTCGAAGCTCCTGCCGTTGCCGAACCAGCTCCCCTCGGCGCACTTGCTCTCGGTGCCGGCGGCTTAGTCCTTTGGCGCCGCACAAATTCTGAAGGCAACCAACCCGGCAATTAAAATCCTGTTTCGAATCGAGACAGTTGAAAATGAATTTCATTTCCAGGATGTGCGATGCTATCAATTACCTGACCACGAGCCACACCTTTCAGATTTACGGTGTCTGTGAAGACTGCCGCAAGGGAGATCCCCAGGTAGAAGACGGCCGCAGAAAAACTCCAGCGGTGCGCACCGCGTAAGAAGCCATGTCCATTTCCTGTCCTCAGTGCGCCGCAGAAATGCCCGATGCCGCCTCCTATTGTCCAGGCTGCGGACGCGCCATGCGCGCTTCCGAGCGTGCGCAAGGAACAGTCGGCGCTCTTCCCGAAAACCTGGCCGGAGCGTTGGCTTACACTTTCATCGGAGCCATCATTTTTCTTCTGGTCGAGCCCTACAGCAAGAATCGCTTCGTGCGCTTTCATTCCATTCAATGCATCCTGGCCTGGGTCGCAGCCGTGATCATTGGAGCCGTGCTGAAATTAGCCGGACTCATCCTGCTGATCATTCCCTTTCTCGGCCATCTTCTCTTTTTCCTGATTTCAATGGTGGTAGGCTTCGCCGCTTTCGTCATTTGGCTGGTGTTGGTGGTGAAAGCTCTGCAGGGTGAGATGTTCAAGCTGCCGGTGCTCGGCGATCTCGCGGAGAAGCAGGCGGCAGCTGGCTGAGAGGCAGGCTGAGAGGGTGCATTGTTCGGACTCCTTCAGAGGGCGTCATCCCGAAACCCGGCGCGGTTCAGCCGGATGAGGGATCTCGCGCGGGACAGCTCACCTTTTGGTAGGGGCTCAATTTGAACTGACCCACTACCCACCTTCTCTTGCCCTTGACTTTCTCCCCATAAGCTGGCCATCCTATAACCTTTTACTCCGCAGCCGGGATTCCGCAACCTGCGCGTCTGGCCGCCGCGCGGAGATATGGGCGGGAACATTTCCCGGTACGATTGGGGCACTGATTGCGTATTCGTGTTTTCTATCACGACAAGTGTTTCGACGGAGCTTCTTCCGCCGCGCTCTTCTCCCGTTTCTATCGCGAGCGTATCCGCAGCGATGCCGAATTCGTGTTCTCCGGCTTGGTCCATCGTGCGGGATCTTTGTTCGACGACACTCAATTCGATGGCGACGAGAACGCCATCGTCGATTTCAAGTACTCCAGTTCGCCCAAGATTACCTGGTGGTTCGATCACCATCAGAGTGCGTTTCTCTCCGCCGCCGATGCCGCGCACTTCGAGCAGGATCAGAGCAACCGCAAGTTCTACGACCCGGATTTTAAGTCTTGCACCAGCTTCATCGCCATGATCGCGCAGCAGCGCTTCGGCTTCGATCCCGCGCCGGTCGCCGACCTGGTGCATTGGACCGACGTCATTGACGGCGCTCTCTATCCCGATGCCAAGACCGCGGTAGAGATGCAGGCCCCGGCCATGAAGCTGACCATGGTGATCGAGTCGGCGCCGGACCACGGATTTGTTCCCAACCTGATCCCCTTGCTGGCCACAAGACCCTTGGCGCAAATTATCGACGAGCCTTTTGTCGCTCCTCTGCTCCCTCCCTTGCTCAAGCGCCATGAACTCTCAATCGGGATATTGAAACAGCGAACCGCATGCAAGGACGCCACTATCTTTTTCGACGTCACCGACCTGGATCTCGAGGGTTACAACAAGTTCGTTCCCTATTTCCTTCATCCTGAATCCATTTATAGCGTCGGCCTGAGTAAGAGCAGCTTCCGGGTAAAGGTTTCGGTGGGATCGAACCCGTGGGCGCCGGAAGAACCTGTAGTCAACCTGGCCAAGATCTGCGAACGCTACGGAGGCGGCGGACACGCCCGAGTCGGCGCGATTTCCTTCAATGTGAACCAGCACGCGGCGGCAATTAAGGCGTCGCAAGAGATCGTTGCGGAACTACGTGCCGCAGTGCGAACCAAGAAGACGTAGCTGGTTCTGCCGCCGTGGTAATCTGGTCAGTCGCTTCGCCGTTTCATGCTCTCCTCTGGCGCGAAAATCGACTCCCACCTCGCGCGGAAAAGCGCGCTGCGAATCGTAGCGTCCATCGAGTTATGCAAAGGCATCCTCGTACTATTGATGGGATTGAGCGCCCTCCTGCTTGTCCGCCAGGATGTGTGGGTGATTGCCGAGAGCGTGCTCGCGGTCCTGCACATCAACACAGACCGGCGCTATGCGCAGATGTTTCTCGATTTTGCCGATAACATTACCAACGCGCGCCTCTGGGCGGCTGCGCAACTCGCCTTCACTTATTCTCTTTTGCGTTTCGTGGAAGGGTATGGGCTTTGGCGGGAACGCACCTGGGCCGAATGGTTTGCCGTTATTTCCGGAACTCTGCTTCTGCCTCTGGAGATTCGCGAGCTTTTTCGCGGCATCACCCTGGTGCGGTCGCTGGTGTTTGGCGGCAATCTTGTGATCGTACTCTACATGCTGCACGTGCTGCGCGAAGGCCGCAGGCTCCGGGCTGCGGAGATATCGAGCCAGGCCAGAAGCCGCGCGGGAAGCGCCAACTAGAGTCGAACGACTCTTTTCTGGGTTCCGCGGTTTGTTCCATAATTACTCGCAGAAGGCGTCATCCCAGGGGAGGTCTTATGCGAGTTCCGTCGGTCGCTCGGCTGCTATTGGTCGCCATGGTTCTTGTTCCGGCCGCGTGTATCGCGCAGGACACCAGCTTTGCCACCGGTCCGCAATACCTGATGAATTCCGGGTCTGCGCTGTTTGCGCATTCCATCGCCACGCCATCGCTGTCGCTGCAGGGTCCGCCGCTGGAAGAAGGCGCGAGCAACGCCACGGCCGATTTGCTCGCCGGTGCGGACAGCGAGACTTCCGCTGTGCTCCCCGGGCCGGAACCTCCCGCGGATTTGCTTCCCCTATACTACGGCGTCCCCCGTGTTGACGTGACCGAAGCCAGCGCTCGCGAACCTCTCTCGGAGCCGTTCTTGGGCATTGCGATTCCGGAAAGCACGCTGGACGTCGGTGTTTGGCAGATGACCAGCGCCAAGGAATTGCATGAGCGCGGAATCGGCGAAACGTCGCAAGAAGCCGCGGTCGAGTCGAAAGCACGCACGCGCGGTGCGCCTCGCTTGTATACAAATCAGGACATCGACCGGTTGCGCCAGGGCAGCTAATGGCGGGTAGGCATTGGTTTTGAAGGACTGACGGGATCGCCGCCGAGGCAGAGGAGCCCCAGACAGACAATCACACCCACGCCCACGAGTGCCGGGCCCTTTGCCCACCAGCTATCTAGAAATGCTCCTTTGGCCTCCGCCGGGCGAGCCAGTTCGGCCGGAGCGCAGTGTTCTTCGCGCGTGGTTTGCTCACCCTCACGCACAGTTGCATTCATCGATGCTGCCGATTGGTTGGATCTCTGGGTGAGCGCGCCTTGAGTGTGGATATTGACGTCATTCCGGCGGGCGACCACGGTGACTTTCCCATCGCGATCGGTGACATCATATTGAGTCCACTGTGGAGCAACGGGGATTACGGTCAGGCAGTTCACGCGTACTCTCATCGCGCGCGCGGTGTCGATCTGCAGACTGCCATGATCGAGCACAAGTTCGTCGCCTTTGAATCGCACGATCGTCTCTGCTTGGATCGCCACCGTGGATCCGTCGGCATCAATCTTGGCCACGTGTCCCGCCTGGGTTTGCACCAGGTCGTCGGCAAAGATCGCAGAAGAGGGCTGCGCCGGGTTGCCATTGAGCCACACGCCTTCCTGGCTGTGCAGCAGCGCGCGGCCTGAATCCTGGGCGATTAGAGACACAGGCAAAACGGCGATCATGACCCCGCAAACGAGATTGCGCCATTCAGACAAAGGCATGCCCAATTTTCCGCACAACTCCCTGAGCAAGCGTAGCCCGTGGGCGTTGTTATGGGCTATTGGCTTGCGTGGTGACCGAGATGGCGAAGGCCGTGAAGCCTGACCTGCGTGCTACGCGCGGGCGAAGTCGATGTAGCCGCGTTGGACATCAGCGCGAATGAGTTTCACTTTCAGCTTGTCCCCCACGTCGAGGCCCTGTTCACCTTGAGCTAACAATCCTTCCACGTGAGGCTGGAGGGTACGCACAAAGGTTCCGCTCGGGGTGACACCGGTGACGATTGCGTCGAAAACAGCGCCGATGCGGTTTTGCATGGAAACGGCCGCCAGGCGCTTCGACATTTCGCGCTCCACCTTTTTGGCGGCATCCTGCTTCTCGGTGCAATTGGCGGCGATGGCGGTTAGTTCATCTTCCGAGTAAGGATTGGGCTGACCTGCGAGCATGGCCTTGATTAAGCGCTGCGTGACGACGTCGGGGAAGCGGCGATTGGGTGCGGTGGAATGAGTGTAGTCGTCAACGGCGAGGCCGAAATGACCTGTCGAGGGTTGGCCTGGACGCTCCAGAACATATTCGCCACGACCAATCAGCTTGACCACCGTCAGCGAAAGATCCGCAAAACGATCGGGGTCGGCCGCCTTGCGGCGGAGCAGAAAACCGTTGAGCGCCTTGGAATCGGGCGCGGCGGGAAGCTTCTCGCCATGTATAGCTGCGAGCTGTACAATACGGTCCCAGCGCTTGGGAGTTTTGACGATGCGGCGCAACGATGAGACCTTCTCTAACATGCGGGCGACCACGCCGTTGGCGGCAATCATGAAGTCCTCAATTAAGTCTGTGGCGCGATTGGTCTGCTGTTGCACCACGCCGACCACCTGCTCGCCGACCATGAGCGGAAGCAATTCGTCGGTCTGGAGGCTGAGCGCGCCGTTTTCATAGCGGTGGTTTTTCATTTCCTGCGCGGCTTCATCTTGCAGGCGAAGTTGCGATTGCAAATCGGGGGAAGCGGCAGCTTTGGCCGGCGCGGCGGCTTTGCCCTCCAGCCAGGCCCCCAGCGAGTTATATTGCAACTGGGCTTGGTTGCGAACCACGGCGCGGTAGACATTGCCGGAGGCGACATGGCCATCGGTTCCGGCGACGAACTCGATGACCACGCTGAGGCGGTCCTGATTTTCGAGCAGGGAAGTTGTGCCAGTGGAAAGTTCCTCGGGCAGCATGGGAAAGTTGCGGACTCCCGCGTAAACGGTTGTGGTTTCCCTGGCGGCGTGCTGATCGATGGGGGTTTGTTTGGGCACGAATGCATCGACATCGGCGATGCCGACGAGAATTTTCACGTCGCCGTTGGGAAGACGTTCGGCGACTTCGATCTGGTCCAGGTCGCGCGAGGTGTCGTTATCGATCGACGACCACAACAAATTCCGCAGATCGCGTATCGCGCCGACAGCCGTGACACTCGGCGGGTGAGCTTTCAACTCCGCGAGTTGCTGTGCCACCTCCGGCGGAAAATCCGGCTCGAAGCCCCGCTGAGCCATTAGGCCTTTGGCGATGGCTTGGAGGTCGGGGTGAGAGGGAGGGCGGTCTGGCATTGACAGATATTCGCGAAGAATTTGTTTAGTAAAATATTTAGAATCTTAAGCTTACGGCTTGTTATCCGGATAAAATATTGAATATAAATCACTTACACGCAAAACATTACAGCGAAGGGACTTAGGAAGCGACCGTCTCGTTAAGTCCTTTATAATCAATACAGCACCGCCAAAATATTGGAAACGTGGAACTTAGCTCACGGATATCCAAGTTTCGAATACACGGCGTGTACTCTCAAGCATGGAGCCGACGGGGTGTCAGAGTCAACAAGAATTGTCGATCTCGGGACGTGTTAGTTCATCAGTCTCGGCGACCCGCCGACGGAGTAGGCGAGGGGTTAGGGAATCACGCGGCTTTTTCGTGTTTCGTAACAGAAATAAGAAATTTGACGCGGCTGTGGGATTCTGCGGTACGGTGTGTTTTTGCGTTATACCTAGCTGGGCCGAACCTACCTTCGCATTGGGCCGAACCTACCGGGCCGAACCTACTGAGCCGAACCTACTGAGCGACAGTTTCCGGGGCAAGAAATCTGCAATAAAGGGGGAACATTTGGATGCGATGTCTAACTGCAATTTGCGTGCTACTGGCTTCACTCTCGGCAGCCGCTGCTGAAATGACACACGAGGAGACGATGGTGCGCACCGCCTACGCCAAGTTCGCCTATCTCTCAGAACAGCGAGTCATCGGCGACCTGGCGATAGGAAGCAGTAATCCGAAAGTGCCGGTGTCCAAGGATGGCATCGGCCTGACCGCCGAGCAGCGTCTGGCTGCGGCGCAGGTCAGCTTTACACTGAGCAGTTTTGTGGTCGGGGACGTGCGCGACATCCTCGACCGCAAGGCGGTCGATCTCATCTCGCCCGCCGTCGGGGAGATGCTGACGACCAACGGCGAGGACGGCTTTAGCTATTCGGAGGCGGGGCTAGACGCCCCTTGGCTCTGCCTCGAGGTTCAGTGGAGCCCGGCACGCCCGCTAGCGCCCGAGATAGCTGATATCAAACTTGACGACCTCTATCAACTCGAATGGCGCCAGAACCGGCCGGACACCGTTTGGCAACGATACGCTTCCTATTCGGTTACGGTGACCTACCGGGGGAAAAGCCGCGGCCCATACAAGGCGCTGTTTCTCTTTGGACATGACGCCACCAAGGGGAATGAGGTTATCGAACCGGAGGATGCAACCACCAACGGACTTGTCTTAGCCCTGCGCGACCATCTATTTCCCGACGCGTTTGTGCTTACTCGCTTGCGGAACAATCCCGTGGTGGCCAATTGGGTCAGTGCGAAGCAGATGTCAGCCGAAAGCTGCCCGGTCGGCCAGCATGACGTTTGCTGCGACCTCGCGCAATTGAAGTGTGGTCCGGGGCGTGTCGACGTGGCGAACGGACTGGCGAAGCCACTGCCGCAGTGAAACGATAAGTCCGGGGAGCCGGAAAGGATGATCAAAGGATCGAAAACAAATCTAGGGAGAGACTTCCTATGCGGCAAAAGCCGTTGACGCTCATCTTAGTCTTCTGTCTAAACGGGGTCGTAGCTGTGTGCCAAACCTACACCACATGCTCCGACTACAACACGATTTCCACGACGTACTTTGACCCGGCACCCGGCACGGTAAACCATGCAACGGGGGCGCACATCGCGACTGGGGCCATGCAGTTCACCTGCGAATATTACAGCGTGGGTCTTTCAAGCTGTGCTACTCAGTGTACCGCAGTGCCCTCCGTCACGGAGGTAGACTCGGGAACGCTCAGCAACAAGCTTTACTCGCATAACCTCGGCACCAGTGATGCGGGAGGGTAGGCCACGGCTCCCAACGGGGGCGCGAACGAGACGTGTGGGGCCACGGACGCGGCAACGGTGACGGCGTGTCTTCTGACCTGCGCGGCCTCGATTGGCATCTCGGTCGGCGTAAGTGGCGTCGGCGCGTCCATCAGCTTTCCGGCAGATCAGATCTACGCGGTGTCAAAGCCTGGGCAAGTGACCTGCGCTAACGAGCCCGACCCCACCTACGGCGGCGGCGGCGGTGGCGGGGGAAGCGGCTATGGCGGTTGTGAACCGCCCGAGGGCGGCTGCGGCGACGAGACGTGGAACCCAACTCTGTGCGAGTGTCAGTACAATGGCGAGAGTTCGCCGATAATTATCGATACCGCCGGCACGGGTTTCCAACTTACATCGGCGGCGGGCGGAGTTATGTTCGACATCAGCGGCGACGGCACGCCAATACAAATATCGTGGACAGCAGCGGGGTCGCGGAATGCATGGCTTGCCCTGGATCGCAACGGCAACGGCAGAATTGACAGCGGTAAGGAGCTGTTCGGCAACTTTACCGAGCAGCCGCCGTCCAACCATCCGAACGGATATTTGGCCCTGGCGGAATTCGACAAGCCGGAGAACGGTGGCAACGGGGACGGGGTCATCGACAAACAGGACGCAGTGTATTCGAAGCTCCTGCTTTGGATTGACGAAAACCATGACGGCATTTCGCAGCCCAACGAACTCCATCACCTTTGGGAGTTTGGAGTTTACTCGCTAAGCCTGAAGTACTCTGATTCGCCGTACACGGATGCTTTTGGCAACCGTTTCCACTACGAAGGGAAGGTTAATCCGCTCGGCGATCCTGCGGGCGACCACATCGACCGCACCGATTACGACGTATTTCTCGTTACCGGGACGAGCGCCATGCACCACCGCGGCAGCCGTCAGGGATCGCTGAGGGAGCCGCTGGCAGCGCCGTAGCTCGCATTCGGCTGCGACCGCTTTATTCCCTAACAACGGCTTTTACCAGGTTTCTGGGACGGTCTACGTTGTAGCCTTTTTTCACGGCCACGTGATAGGCGAAGAGTTGGAGAGGAATTACTTCGAGGATGGGCAATAGCAATTCGGGAGCGGCGGGTGCGAAGAATACATCGTCGGCGACGGCGGTTACTTCCTGATCGCCTGTGGTGGCGACGGCGACCACGCGGCCGTGCCGGGATTTTACTTCTTTCATGACTTCGAGAGTGCGGCGGTAGCGGAGAACGGAATCGGGATCGTGGTGGTCGCAGGTGGCGAGCACGACCACAGGAAGACTTTCATCGACCAGGGCGTTTGGACCGTGCTTGAGTTCTCCGGCGGGATAGCCCTCGGCGTGAGCGTAGGAAATTTCTTTGAGCTTGAGCGCGCCTTCGCGCGCGATGGCGTAGTGGACGCCGCGGCCGAGGTAGAGGAATTTCTCGGCCTGAAAATGTTTCTGGGCGAATGCGCCGGCGAGATCGTCCCAGGTCTTCAGGTGCGCCTCGATTGCGGCGGGGAGTTGCAACAGCCGCTGCAAATAAGAGCGCGTGACTTCCGAAGTCATACGGCCGCGCTTGCGGGCCAGGAATAAAGCCATCAGGTAGAGGACGGTGACTTGCGTGGTGAAGCTCTTGGTGGCGGGGACGGCGAGTTCGGGACCGGCGCCGGTGATGAGAGCGGCTCCGGCTTCGCGGGGAATTGTGGCGTCGGCTACGTTGGAAACGGCGATGGTCTTCACGCCGCGGGTGAGGGCTTCGCGTTGCGCGGCGATGGTATCGGCGGTTTCGCCGGATTGGGTTATCACCATCACAATAGGATCGACGGCGGCGTGGGTGGAGCGGTAGCAATATTCACTGGCGTATTCCACGTCGACGGCGACGCCGGAAAGGTCTTCGATCATGATCTCGCCGGCGAGGCCAGCGTGGCGGCTGGAGCCGCTGGCGGCGATGATGAGCTTCTCGAAGGTGAGCAACGCGGGGTCGATGGCATGGAGTTCGCCGGGGAAGATGATGTCGTCCTTCAAGTGCTTGGCGATAGTTTTGGCAATGGCGGCGGGCTGTTCGTAAATTTCCCGGAGCATGGCGTGGGAAAAGCTTGTGCTGGCGGGCTTTTTATTGTTGTTGGGCATCATCTGGCAAGAAGCATCAAGGACTGGGCTGAGAGTAACTGATTTGCGGCGCGGCGAGCAACCGGGGAGCGGTGTTACGCGGGTGAGTTTCCATGGGCGTGGTTGCCGGCCACTGGCCGTCCAGCCGGAGAAGTCGACTCACTCCTGCCCATACGGATAGCGAACAACCGGCAAAGCGGGGACTTATGGGTTTGATGTGGAGGCTGAAGCTGGCTAGAATACTGGGTATCTGGCCGGTTCCCAGGCCGCTGGGAATTTCCGGATGGCAAGGTGACAGTCGCGCGAGCCGAAGGTTCGGAATCGGACGCGGAAAAGTTTGCCTCTCCTTGTCATTTCACGTTCGACCGTGGTTGTGCCAATTTTGGGATAGAGATTCTAATGATTACTCGCAGTTGGGCCCTAGCTACTCGTCTGTTCGCATGTGTCACCTTACTCTTGGCCGTGGTTGCCGGGCGTGGCCAGGTTGTGAGCGTGGCCACGTATCACAACGACAATTCCCGCACCGGCCAGAATGTTCATGAGAGCATCCTCAAGCCCTCGGTCGTAGCCGAGAGCACCTTCGGCAAGCTGTTTAGCTGTTCCGTGGATGGAGAAGTCTATGCTGAGCCCTTGTATTTGCCGAACATCGTGATTCCGACCCTGGGGGTGCACAACGTCGCGTATGTGGCGACGGAGCACGACAGCGTGTATGCCTTCGATGCCGACAGCAATCAGGGGAGGAATGCCACGCCCTTATGGCATACGAGTTTTATCGATCCGGCGAAGGGAATTACCACGGTCCCCAGTTCGGACCTCGGCACCAACGCGATCGTTCCGGAGATTGGAATCACTGGCACGCCGGTGATCGATACCAGTGGCGGCACGCTCTACGTGTCTGCCGCGACTAAGGAAAACGGCGTGTATGTGCAGCGGCTTCATGCTCTGGATGTAACCACAGGCGCGGAGAAATTTGGCGGTCCGGTGATCATCGCGGCTTCGGTTTCCGGCAGCGGCACGGGATCTTCCGGGGGTACGATTTCGTTCGATCCTTTTCGCTCGAACCAGCGTCCCGCTTTGCTGCTGTCGAATGGAGTGGTGTATCTGGCCTGGGCGTCGCACGGTTTGGAGAATGAGTTTCCCTACCACGGCTGGGTGATTGGCTACAACGAAACGACGCTGGCCCGGGTGGCGGCCTTCAACCTGACTCCCGATGGCGATCAGGGAGGGGTCTGGCAAAGCGGAGGAGGACTGGCGGCGGATGCGCTGGGCAGCATCTTTTTCATGAGCGGGAATGGCACGTTCGACGCAAACACCGGCGGCTCCGATTACGGGATGAGCTATCTGCGGCTGATTCCGAAGAATGGTCTGAGTGTCGCGGATTATTTCACTCCGTATAACGAGGCCCGGCTGAGCGGCTCGGATACAGATCTGGGCTCGGGCGGCGCTTTGCTGCTGCCTTATCAAAGCGGTGCAGCTCATCCTTATCTCGCCATCGGCGCGGGAAAGAACGGAGTGATTTACCTGGTGGACCGCACCAACATGGGTCACTTCAACAGTTCGGGGAACTCGCAGATCGTGCAATCGATCGTGAACGCGTTTGACGGACGCGGGCTTTATGCAACTCCGGTTTATTGGCAGGACCAGCTTTACTTCTGGGCCGATGGGGATGTTCTACGCATCTTTGCCATGAGCGGCGGACTTCTAGGAACCCGGCCGATCGCGACGTCGACGGTTACGTTCGCTTCCGGTTCGACGCCTGTGGTTTCGGCGGACGGCGCGGCTGATGCGATCGCGTGGGCCATTCAGTCGGATCAGTTCGCCACGGGCGGTCCCGCTGTCCTTTACGCGTTCGATGGAGGCACCGCCGTGGAACTCTACAACAGCAGCCAGGCAGGCACGCGCGACACAGCCGGCCCGGCAGTGAAGTTTACGGTTCCAACCGTGGTGAATGGCAAGGTGTATGTGGGTACGGCGACCCAGTTGGATGTCTACGGTTTGCTGTGAATTAAGTGATTTAGTGATTGGGTAATTGAACGTCCACATCCGCGCGGGCAAAACGGGCCGCAGTTTGCGCTTGAATAGCGGGTTATTACTTGTCCGATTAGCCGATTCCTCAATCGTTGCCCGATGGGTGTTGCGATCCTCCGCGGTTTCCTCCGTGCCAGCCGCCTGAAAGTGCCGCCGAACCAGAAAGGTATATGGCCCGCTCGGGCGGGTACCTCCCGGTTCGTGCCATTGCCACAATCTGCAGAATGTTGCAACTTATGAATGTCCCAAGAAGAAGTAAGGTTTAGCGGAACAATTGCAAGTCATCCCAAGGGAAGCAGGCAGGAAATGCTGGAGCAGAGAGAAAGACTGGCGGCGGGCGCTTACCGGGCAGGTGTTGCGTTGCACAATAAGCAACCCCGCCGGCTGGTGCTGGCGCTGGTTCTGCTCCTGGTTACGCTTTGCGCGGTAGTGGTGAGGTACAGCGAGTTCTGGTTTGGCGGGGATGAAACGCCGGACACGGAGTCCGAAGTTGCACAGCCCGCCAGTGTCCCTACGACGACTGTGACTGCGGCCTCAACTCCAACGGCAACGCCGACTCTGACTGTCAGCCAGGCGCTTCCGGCAGCAGCACCAGCCGTTCTAGGCAAAGCGCCAGGCCAGACGCCAGCCCAGAGCCCAGCCAAGAAGCAGGTTGCCGCCAAGATCTCCACGCCAACGCCGGTCGCGGATTCCGGCATCGTCGCCAGCAACCGCACGGTTCTTGCACCGCTGGCCGTCGAAGTGGTGGCCGGCGACACGCATAAAACTCTTCATCCGGGCAGCAATGCCGTGAGGGTTGAGATACCTAGTCACTCAGGATCAGCAATGGGCTCGATGACAGTGGAAGCGCCGGCCACGCCGGCCACGAACGCCGCGGAACGCGAGCCGATGCCGGCTGGCATGGCCGCGTCCCCGGATCTGCCGTTGAATTCTTCTTATCCCTTGTTAGCGCAGAGAATGAAAGTGCAGGGATCGGTAGTATTGCAGGTGCTGATCGGCGCCGACGGCGTGATTCAGAGCCTGCACGTGGTCAGCGGCCCCGCCATCCTGGCTTCGGCGGCGCAGCAGGCTGTGCGCGAGTGGAGATTCAAACCCTACCTACAGAACGGCCAGCCGGTCGAGACCAAAGCCAACATCACCGTCAGCTTCACCATCAAGGTGTCGGACAACGCCAGCAAGGCCAGCTAAGGCTGCTTGCGGCTCAAAGGCGCGGATTCCAAGCCGAGCTGATGCTTTGTTGTTTCTCGAAGAGTCCCGTCAAACCGCAGGGAGTGGAGGGACCGGGCGGAATTGAACCGCCAACCTAGAGTTTAGGAAACTCTCGCTCTATCCAATTGAGCTACGGCCCCGGCTTGTCTTCAAACATTTTATAGCAGGTTGGCGAGAGCGGCGCTCTCTGTTCAGTTGCCGTGCCAGAGCGTGGGCCAGCCCATATATCGCACGGCCGCCTCATGCACGGCGCCGGCAGTAATGGAAAAATTCGCCGCCACGTGATGCTCGAATCCGTTTTCGCAGATGTAACGCAGCAGCTTCTGCAGTTCGGGAATCTGCACCACGCCGACGCCACCAAAGGTGTTGAGCGGGTCGTTGGTGAACACGCCTTCGCCGACGTAGCCGCGGATCACGCCGGCAGTGTCGTCGGTGGAGAAGCGCGCGAAGCTCATGGCTCCCGGCTTCACGCGGCCTACGACGGTGCCAAAAGTGTTTTCTTTGCCCACGGTTCCAGCGATGATTTCCTGGAAGTCCATGCGCACGTCCTGGAAGAAATGCTTGGGCAGGTTGCTGCAATGGAAGCAGACGGCCTTGTTGGGGTCGTCGCCGTAATTGTTGTTCCAATCGAGCAGAGCGCTGGGCGTTTCCGAGGCGAGGGCCAGCGCGTACATGCTGATGGTGCCGCAGACGTCGACTTCACAAGCCGCGGGCAGCAGGTTGTTGCTCATCATGCTCATGATGGTGCAGGGCACTACGCCGAAATATTCCTCCATGGCGGTCCAGCACTGGACGGCGCTGATTTTCACGTCGGTGGATTTCATCCAGTGGTCGATGACATAGCCAAGCTTGGCCATCTTGATGAGCGCGGCATCGGGAACGCCGCCGGTGGTGACATATTTGCGAATGTCGGCCAGCTTGCCTTGCACTCCGGCGTCATCGTCTTTGAGCCGCGCAATGCGGCCGAGGATTTCAGACAGATCGACGGTTTCGGTGGAGATGCCGTAGCGCTCGAGAAGTCTTTCGCTGTAACGCACCGTGTTGAAAGCCGAGGGGCGCGCGCCGATGCTGCCCACGCGCAGGTTCCTAATGCCGTTGACGACGCGGCAGACCGCGGCGAACCAGGCGAGATCCTTCTGGAAGTCCTCTGAATCGGGACTCTCGGTGTGCAAGCGGGTCAGCGAATAGGGAATGCCGTACTGGCGAAGGTTGTTACAGGCCGACATTTTTCCGCAGAAGCTGTCGCGGCGGAAAGCGATGGTCATCTTGGCGGCATTGTCGGGAGTGGCCTGTACCAGAACCGGCACAGCGAGGCGGGCCAGGCGGAGGGTGTCGGCGATGGCGCGCTCGTCGCCGAAGTTAGGCAGCGAAACGATCACTCCGTCGATGCGATCGGAATTCTTGCGAAACAGCGCAGCGCACCGTTTGGCTTCTTCGTAAGTTTCCACGGCGCCGTGTTTGCTTTCCTCGGGGCCGAGCACGACGCAATCGATTTCTGCCTGCGCCAGCACACGCATCATCTCTTCTCGACCAGACTGCGCCAATTGGCCGGGGAAAAACCCGCGGTTCCCGATGATGAGACCCATCGTCATTTTCTTGTGAGACATAGCTTCTCCGAACGTAACTACTCCGAGCAGTTGCTCGCACAGTTCGCTTCTCCGCCGCTCTAGCGCGACGGAGCAAAATTCCAGCAGTAGAAAGCCCCTAGAATCGTGAGCAGCGCTCCCCACCATACGCCGGCGTGCAACTGAAACAGCACGGGCTCGAACGCGGGCGGGTGGACAACTTCATAGAGCCCGGCACCGAGAATAAGGACGCCATTCACCAACAGCGAGATGCCAATGAAAAACCAGATCGAAATCGAAGTTGCTGCCTTCATAAGGTCGCCTACCAGAAAATAATGTTTAGCGCGATGAAAATGATCGTCACTACAGCAGCCCAGAAAAGAGGCTTCTGGAACCAGGGGACGTCCTCCACGGAGGGGATTTTCGTCAACCCGTATACCAAGCCAGTCAATTCGCCGTCAGCTATGGGTTTCGTCGCCAGACTTACCACCACGGTCACGACCACGCACACTATAAAAGACCAGAGCGCCTGAAACATATCCTGGGCCAGGCCTTTGGCGTGGGGCGAAAGCGCCACGTAACGCAGCGCGCTCGGATCGACTTTTACCCAAGCCCACATACTGATCGAAGAAAGAGTTCCGCACAGCAATCCCCAGAATCCGCCGGGGCCGGTCGCGCGCTTCCACAGCATTCCGAGTACGACGGTACCGAACAGGGGAGCAATGAAGAAGCTGAATAACGCCTGCACGTAATCCATGATGCTGGCGAACTGCATCACCAGATATGCAGTGCCTACGCTGATCAGTACGCCGATCACCGTGGTCCAACGTCCCATCTTCACGTAATGATGGTCGCTGCCTTTGCTGTTGAAAAACGGACGGTAGATGTCATAGGTCCACACGGTGGTGAAGGCGCTCACATTGCCCGCCATGCCAGACATGAAGCCTGCGATCAGGGCTGTAACTCCAAGGCCGAGCAACCCGGGACCGCAATAACGGGCGAGCATGAGGGGAAGAACGTCGTTATAGCTGTGGCCCCCAGTTAAGGTGGCCACCGATTCCGGAACCAGTTTCTCGGGCAGCACAGCCAAGCCCAGCAGGCCCGGGAGGATCACGATGATCGGCACTATCATCTTGAAGCCGGCGCCGATGATAGGCGCCATCTCCGCGCTGCGAATGTCTTTCGCGGCCAGAATGCGCTGCACCACCAGGAAGTCTGTGGTCCAGTAGCCCATCGAAATAACTGCACCGAGCCCGAACACAATGCCAACCCAATTGATTCCCATGGGATTGTTGCTGAATGAGCCCAAACCAGACCACATGTGGACATACTGTTCCGAAGCCCTCTGCGTAATCTGCAGCTTGAGGTTGGTCCAGCCGCCGGCTTCGTATAGTCCGAGAATTGGAATCAGCAGAGCCCCCGCCCAAATGAGGAAGAACTGCAGCACTTCATTGAAGATGGCCGAGCGCAGCCCGCCCAGCGTTACATAAATGGCGACGGTCAGAGACGAGACCCAGATGCTGAAATTAATGTCCCATCCCAGCACGATCTGCATGACCTTGGCCATGGCAAACATGTTGACGCCGCTCATGAGCACGGTCATGAAGGCGAACGAAATCGCCGAGAGGGCCCGGCTGGGCTCGCCGAAACGCAGCCTGAGATAGCCGGGCACCGAGTGGGTCTTGGAAATGTAGTAGAACGGCATCATGACCAGCGCCAGGAACAGCATCGCCGGGATGGCGCCGATCCAGTACCAGTGTGTCGCCAGAATGCCGTATTGATAGGCAGAACCAGCCCAGCCCATCAATTCCAGCGCACCGAGATTGGCGGAGAGAAAACTGAGGCCAGCCACCCATGCCGTCATCTCGCGGCCGGCCATGAAGAAATCTTCGCCGGTGTTGGCCCGGCCCCGCAGATAAAACCCGATGGACAGGACCAATGCGAAGTAGAAAGCAATTATCACCACGTCCACGGCGGCCAAATGCACCAGCCGGGTTGCGACGAATGCCGCCATAACTAGCATCATGCTTTTTCCTTTGCCTGCCCGTAGTAGGCCGCGGTTCCGTGTTTCCTGAGGTAGTGCTTATCGTGAAGTTCGCGCGCCAGCGGCCGGGACTCGGCATGAATGGAGAGCGTGTGGCAGGCCATTCTTGCCACATATTCCAGGATTACCGCGTTATGCGAGGCCTCCAGGGCGTTGGCTCCCCAGCAGAAAGGAGCGTGGCCGGCCACCAACACCGCAGGAATCGAATCCGGATCAAGCTTCGCAAAAGTACGGCAAATGATCGCGCCGGTTTCCAACTCGTAATCTCCGGCGATCTCTGCGGGGCCAAGGCGCGGCGTTACCGGGACACTGCCATGAAAATAGTCGGCGTGGGTCGTGCCGAAGCAGGGAATCGGCTTCTCCGCCTGTGCCCACGCGGTGGCAAATTCGGAATGGGTGTGCGCCACGCCACCGATATTGGGAAAATTCCGGTATAGCTCCGCGTGGGTGGGTAGGTCAGAAGAGGGACGCAGAGAGCCGTCGACGATGTTTCCAGCCAAGTCGGAAACGACCATGTCTTGCGGCGTCAATTGCTCGTAGGGCACGCCGCTGGGCTTGATGGCGAGTAGACCTTCCGAGCGGTCGATGCCGCTGACGTTGCCGAAAGTGTAGAGCACCAGTCCACGACGGACCAGCTCAAGATTTGCTTCGAGCACCTCTTCGCGCAAACGTTGCAGCAGCATAGGTACTCTCGAAACACGAACCGCAAAGACGCGTCCCGCGCCCAAGTAATGGTTTACGCCGTCCTTGAACTAGAGTGTCCGATTCCTGAACGGACGATTCTAGCATGGCACGGGTTGCTTCCCGCCGCAGGCAAAACTGAGGGTGGAGTTCGGGCGATTCCGCCAGAACGCCACTTGGTTTATCTCTTCGACAGCGATGTTGCTTTTCGCGCGAAGGCCCGTATTGTCGGGATTGGCGGAGAAAGCCGCGCCGGCGTTCGCTTTGTTGTCATCGAACCGGCTCTGTTCGAGCAGCTTCAGCACTGGACCGACAAGAAAATACAGGAAGAGGGTTGGGACTTTCCGCGTGAGAACGAAGCTCGCTGAGGACACATCCAGCCTTGCCTCGTGCCATAATCTGTTAAGTCAGCTCGGAGGTCCCCATGTTCCGCATCGTTTCTTCTTGTTTCCTGCTTGTCTGCCTCGCTTGCGCGCAACAGACCACCTCAGCCCCTGTGCCTACCGCGCTTGACCTCGTCGAACAGGGCCAGAAGCTGAACAGCGAAGGCAAGCAGGACGAGGCTCTCGCTCTCTATCGCCGGGCGCTCGAGCTCTCGCCCAACCTCTACGAGGCCCATCTCGCGTGGGGCATCGCCCTGGATCTGAAAGGTGAGTACGCGGATGCTCGCTATCATCTTTCGCAGGCTCTCGAACTCGCCCCCCACGACGCTAGAACTCAGGTTCTGCAGGCCACGGCGATCTCGTACGCGTTTGAGGGCAAAGCTGATGAGGCGGCCAGGTTCGAGGAGCAAATCTTCGGCGTGCGTTTGAGTCGCAGCGATTTCATCGGCGCCGCGGGAACCGCCAACGAGCTCGGTCGTATTTGCCTTGAATCTGAAGATGTGCCCAGTGCGGCGAAGTGGTACCAGGTTGGCTACGAGACGGCGCTGAAGAAACCTGACCTCACTGACGCCGACAAGAGCCTGTGGCTATTTCGCTGGGAGCACGCACAGGCCCGCGTCGCTGCGCGTAGCGGCCAACCCGAGGACGCCCAGAAGCACGTGGCCGCCGCCAAGGCTGCCCTCGACAAGGCCGACAATCCCGACCAGGTCCGCTTCTTCCCGTACTTAACGGGTTACGTTGCTTTTTACCTCGGAGACTACAAGTCCGCGATCACGGAGCTGCAAAAAACCGATCAGGGCGATCCCATGATTCTGGCGCTGCTGGGGGAGGCGTACGAGAAGTCCGGAGATCCGAAGCAAGCCCAGGACCACTACCGGAAAGTATTGACTTCCAACGCCCACAATCCCGCCAACGCCTTTGCCCGCCCGCTGGCGAGAAAAAAGCTGGCGGGGGGGAACTAAGCCGCGTGGATCCAAACCAGCGGTATGAACGGGCGCAACTTGATCGACAGGGTAGAAAGTAAGACTTCCGCGTTGCCGGTGCGGGATCTGGCAATCCGAAAATCTCGCCAACCGCAAATGCCCCCATCGCATCAGAAACCTATGCAATCTCTAACGCTCCGCCGCGTCTGTCTCATTGCGATCACTTTGCTGTTTGCGGGCATTACCGCCTGCACGAACAGCAAAGATAATCCCGACGAAATTCGCGAGCGTACCGCCGAGGCGACCGCGACGGTCAGGCGGGATGCCAAGGCTCTGGCCGAGGGTGTGAAGGAAGGCATGGGGCGCGACAAGACCATCGATGTCAACAAAGCCTCGCGTGAAGACCTGCTGAGCCTGCCCGGCGTAACTGAGCATGAAGCTGACCGCATCATCGCCGATCGCCCATTTGACCATGCGCATGACTTGGTAACGCGTCACGTATTGTCAGAAGCGGAATACGCCAAGGTCCGAGACCAGGTTATTGCAGGTCACTAACGCAGCGTTTCTGTGACTTCTCGCGCGATCCTGAGATATTATCAAGGGGATGTCTGCCTCGCGCCACCATCCATTTCAGACCGACGACCCGCGCCTCGCGCCGATTCACGCCAAAGTGATTGCCCGTGAACGTCTCGACGCCGACGACGCCCTGGCCCTCTACCGCACTGGCGACATTCTCGCCGTAGGCTGGATGGCCAACTACGTCCGCGAGCGCATGCATGGCGACAAGACATATTTCAACGTAAACCGACACATCAACCCGACCAACGTCTGCGTGGCTGCCTGCCGCCTCTGCGCTTTCGGCCGCAAGAAAGATGCGCCCGGCGCCTACACTATGGCGCTCGAAGAAGCTTTCGAAACCGCCGCAACCGGATACTCCGAGGCCGTCACCGAGTTCCACATCGTCGGCGGATTGCACCCCGATCTGCCGTTTCAATACTTTCTCGATCTTTGCTCGGGCCTGAAGCAGCGCTTTCCGCAAGTGCATCTCAAAGCCTTCACCATGGTGGAAGTCGCATATCTTTCGAAGCGCGCCAAGCTTTCGATTCGCGAGACGCTGGAGCAGCTGAAAGCGTCGGGCGTGGATTCACTTCCCGGCGGCGGAGCAGAAATTTTCGCCGACCGCGTGCGCCACATTATCTGCGACCATAAGATCGATGGAGACCAGTGGCTCGACACCGCCAAACTTGCCCACCAGATCGGACTGAAATCGAACGCGACCATGCTCTACGGCCACGTCGAAAACGACGAGGACCGCGTCGATCACCTGCTCAAGCTGCGCGCGCTGCAAGACGAAACCGGCGGCTTCCAGACTTTCATCCCGCTGGCCTTTCATCCCGACAACACCCCTCTGCAGCACTTGCCGAAAACCACTGGCATGCTCGACATCAAGCAGATCGCGGTAAGCCGTCTCGTGCTCGACAACTTCCCGCACATTAAGTCTTATTGGCAAATGATGACGGCCAAGATCGCGCAGGTTTCTCTGCGCTTCGGCGCCGACGATATGGATGGTACGGTGATCGAAGAAAAGATCTACCACGACGCCGGTGCGACCACGCCGCAAGGCATGCGCCGCGAAGAACTGGAACGGCTGATCCGCGCCGCCGGCCGCGAACCCATCGAGCGCGATACTCTTTATCGCCCTGTAGTGCGAACTGAGACGTCGGTTACGGTCGCGGTGTAGCTGATCCGCTCAGCTTCTTCCTGACGATTCGAGCACAGCGTCAACCGACATTTCGACGTCGCGCAGAATCGCCCTCAGTAGGCCCGGCCCTATGGTTTCGCCGGAATGAACCGGCACCACCGTTGCTCTTCCGTCTGGATGTCTCAGGAAACTGTGGGGCCTTTGGTGCGAACTTTCCGAAAACCAGCGCGTTCGAGGATGCGAATGATTTCCTTGCCCTTGAGCCGGAGAAGGCGCGTCATATCGAGAGTTGCTGAACTCCCACCAGTTCAAGCGAGCGGCTGGCGCCGTCTTCGCTTTCCAGGCACAGCGCAGCCGCTTCGCGCATTCGTTTCATCAGTGCGTCGAGGGTTTTCGCTTGCGTGTGGCAGCCCCGAAGAGTGGGAATCGTCCCAACATAGTAGCCATCCTCATCTCGTTCAATGACGACGGTAAACGTTCTTTGATTCTTCATGGGCATCTCAACTTCGATTTTATCACCTCACATCATTCCTTCCACGCCGCGAAAGAACAAGCTTTTCTCCGGGCTGAGGACGCAGTCCAAGAAAACACTAAAGCCGGAGCAGGGATGCTTCGTTCCCGCTCCGGCTTCGCAACCTCAAACTAGGAAGCGCCACTACAGCTTCTCGTAGAACTCGCACGCCGAGCAGGAAATGTATACCCCGCCCGGCACGCCGCGCTCGCGGTCTTTCACGCGCTTCACGATGCGGGTCGCTTTGCCACACTTCGGACAGTCCGTGCTCTTGGTGGTGTCCATAACCTTCTTGCGGTCCGCTGTTTTTGCGATCTTGGCGCCTACGGCCATGGTTCATTTCTCCTGATCTCTTCAGTATTTGCGCAGAGTCATCCGCATGATGTTTGGATCGGACAGGTCTAGAAATTGTCCCGCCACTCCGGGAATCCGCTTGGGAAAACCGCAACACTAGTGGCAAATCTCTCCGGTCGCTTTCATTTTACAGGAACGTGCGCGCGCTGTCTTGTTCGTTCGGAACCGGGTGACAATCGGCGACGTGCCATCCCTGCGTCGCCACGACTGACGACGTGAGAACCCGTGCCGCTGGTGGCCCAACCGCCGCAAAGCCAAGCGCAGCAAGACATTGACGCCGGTCCATGCCGGAAGGATAATGTGCCCGGCATCGGAGGTCTTATGAAGCGATTTTCTCCGGGTCCCAAAACTCCGTCAACTCTGAGCGAGCCGTTCCACCAGGCGCTAAACCTTTACGCTCTTGCGGCGAGCGCGGCGGGCGTGAGCGTGCTTGCTCTGGTGCAGCCCTCCGAAGCTGAGATCGTCTACACCCCAACGCACCAAATCATCGGCTGCAAAGACGCCTATGGCATCGACCTCAACCAAGACGGCGTCACCGACTTTACCATTCAAAACCGCTGTGGGGTTCGTAACATTGGTTTCGGATATTTCTGGTTTTCTGACTTCTTGAAGGCTATCCCAACTTCTGGAAACAGAGTCCTGCTGTCCTCCGAGGGCTTCGCGGCAGCCCTCGTTGCCGGCGCAAAAATTGGATCTGGACACTCTCAATCTGCCGCTTCACGCGCCGCCGTCATGGCCCGAACCTTTGGATACAATAACGAATCCCAGCCCTATTACTCAGGTGCATGGATCGGCGCGTCGAACCGCTATCTCGGCTTCCAGTTTCAGATCAACGGAGAGACTCACTATGGATGGGCGCGGCTCACTATGAAATGGAATCGTGGCAAGCACCTGTTCACGGCGGGGCTGACAGGCTTTGCTTATGAGACCGAAGCTCACAAGGCGATCCTCGCCGGCCAGACCGAGGAGGACTCTGCCGCGGAAGCAGGCAAGGAATCTTCCAACCGGAAGCCTCATGCGCCGGGACAAAGCACCCTTGGTTCTTTGGCGTTAGGATCGGCCGGCATTTCGTTGTGGCGGGGGAAAGAATCGGTTGAAATGCCGCTGGTAGATTCCTCCAACTGATTCCATCCTTTCGAACGCTAGCGCTGGCTTCGTGGTCGTTAGCGGGCGGCCCGACACTCGAGAACTGCCGCTCAAGATTGCGGTTTGACCGCTCGTCCCCGCCCCTGCTACCGTCATGTGTTTGCCCACCGGTATGGTCCGCGTCCTGCGGGCGGCAAACTATTGTGCATCACCATTTGCAAGACTTGGATCACTTCATCGCTAGGAGATTCCTCATGCCTGCCATCAAATTTCGCGGTGTCGATTTCATCCACTTCGATGCTCTGCTCAGCGAAGAAGAGCGCTTAGTCCGCGACACCACGCGTAAGTTCATCGAAGAGAATCTCATTCCCATCATTGAAGAGTGCAACCGCGCCGGTCGCTTTCCGCGCGAACTAGTGAAGCCTATGGCCGATCTCGGATTTTTCGGCGCGTCGCTCAAGGGCTACGGCTGCGCAGGCATGGGCAACGTCGAATACGGCCTGATGACGCAGGAACTCGAGCGCGGCGACTCCGGCGTGCGCAGCTTCGTCAGCGTGCAGTCGGGGCTGGTGATGTATCCCATCTACGCCTTCGGCAGCGTCGAGCAGAAAGACACCTGGCTGCCCGCCATGCAGAAAGGTGAAAAGCTGGGCTGCTTCGGCCTCACCGAGCCCGGCTTCGGCTCCAACCCCGGCGGCATGCGCACGCGCGCGCGCAAAGTTGGCAACGAATACGTCCTCAACGGCGAGAAGATGTGGATCACCTCCGGCAGCATCGCCGACGTCGCGGTCATCTGGGCCAAGGTGGAAAACGAGGACGACAAAATCCGTGGCTTCCTGGTCGAGGCTGATCGCCCCGGTTTCAGCGCAGCCGATGTTCACGGCAAGTGGTCGCTGCGTGCGTCGGTGACGTCCGGACTGTCGTTGCAGGATGTCCACATCCCCGAATCGAATCTGCTGCCGAAAAGCGACGGCCTGAAATCGCCGCTGATGTGCCTCAACCAGGCCCGCTATGGCATCGCCTGGGGCGCGATCGGCGCGGCCATGTCCTGTTACGATTGCGCGCTTCAATACGCCATCCTGCGCAAACAGTGGCGTGACCAGCCCATCGCCTCGCACCAACTCGTGCAAGACAAACTCACATGGATGATCAGCGAAATCACCAAGGCGCAACTGCTGGCGTTGCAGGTTGGCCGCTTGAAAGATGCGGGCAAGGTCGAGCACCAGCACATCTCGATGGCCAAGCGCAACAATGTCTGGATGGCTCTCGAGTGCGCCCGCCTCGCGCGCGATATTCTTGGCGCCAACGGCGTCGCCGACGACTACCCCATCATGCGCCACATGATGAACCTGGAGTCAGTGAAGACCTACGAAGGCACGCACGACGTGCACTCGCTGATCATCGGGCAGAGCGTGACCGGGATTGACGCGTTCTGAAAAGCGCTACGCCGTGGGCTTTTCGCGCGGCGGCTCAACCGCGAGGAATTCCTGCGCGAATCGCCGCGCGTAGTCCCCCAGCAACGTCCGAATGCGCTCCGCATCGCGCGACCTAAGAATCAACCCCGCGTGGTGGTGTCTCTTGATGCGCAGGAAAACTTCCGGATCGCTGTACAAAGAGGTGTCGGGATCGTCCTGCCGCGCCAGAGAAAGAATCACTCCCGCGTACTCCTCGCGCACCGGAGGAAGCATGTAGCTGCCATCGCCGCCGGCGATCTCAATGCGCGCCCACTCCCGCCAAAGGTTAATATCAGTCGCGGCTTCGACCATCTCGTTGATGTAAGCCCCGCCCACGCGCGCCGCACACTCAAGAAAATAGAAGTGGCCGTCGGCTTCGGCTTGAATGAATTCCGCATGAGCTACGCCGCGCACCAAACCCAGCGCCGCAATCAGGTCACGGTTAATCTGCCGCAAACCGGCGTCCGCGCTGCCTCCGCGCGGCACCGTGAACGTAGTGAAGACTCCGCCTCCCTGGGCCACGTTCATCGGCGGCTTGCCATATTTGCTGACGTTGGCGAAAGCCACTTCGTTCTCCGAGACCACCGAGTCCACGTGATAAACCTCACCCGGAACAAATCTCTCCAGCAGATAAGAAGACTGCTTGTCCCCCAGTTGCTCCAAGACCGGCCAAAGTTCTTCCGCGGCGTGGATCTTCTTGATCCCGATCGCGGAAGCTTCCTGCCGGGGCTTCAGCACCCACGGCCCGGGCACGTGTTCGAGGTAGTAACGAATATCGTCGTGGTTGAAAACCGGCACAAAATCCGGCACGCGCACTCCGCGATCGAGAGCGCGCATGCGCATGGCCAGCTTGTCGCGGAAATAGCGCATGGTGGTCAGCCCCATGCCCGGCACGCGCAGGTGCTCGCGCAAAGTGGAGGCGGTTTCCATGTCGTACTCGTCGAGGGCGACGATGCGGTCGATCTTCTGCGAGCGCGCCAGATGAGTCACCGCCTGTACGATCTCAGCGAGAGGAAGATCGGAGGGAAGATAAAACGCGTCGTCCAGGCTTTCCCGGGGCCAGTCGGCGTCGCGCAGCTTCTCTGCCGTGAGCAGAAGCACGCGGCATCCCTGGCGCTTGCACTCGCGCATGAATTCCTGCCCTTTTTCATAGGTCGTGATGCAGAGAAAGGTGAGAGGGCGCGAGTCGGGCATGGAATGTTTTCTTTCGAAACCGGGCTGAGAGAATATCACGGCCGCGAGGCCCGCGCTATCGGACGATGTGATCGCTCCCACCACTTCTTTCCATTCGCCCCGCGATTGGGATATAGTCTCAACCCGGCGGACAACCATTTCCTAACCCTGCTCGGAGGTTCCCATGGCTACGCAAAGCCGTACGGAGAACAAAGCCCGCAGTTTCGGCGAAAACATTGAAAGCGATCTGGCGTCGCGCTTTCTGCGCGTGGTGGAAGTCGCCGCCATTGCTTCGGCGCGCACGATGGGCCAAGGCGAGCGCAAACTTTCCGATCAGGTGGCCACCGAAGCCATGCGGCGGACCATGGATTCCATCCCCATGCGCGGCACTATCGTCATTGGCGAGGGCGAGCGTGACGAAGCGCCCATGCTTTATATCGGCGAGAAAGTGGGCGCAGAGTTTCCCGACGGGACCGAAGTGCCCGAAGTCGAAATCGCGGTCGATCCGCTGGAAGGCACCAATCTCTGCGCCACCGGCGCGCCGGGATCGATCACCGTGCTCGCCGCCTCGGAACGCGGCGGCCTGCTCCACGCTCCCGACTGCTACATGGAGAAAATCGTGGTCGGACCCTCCTGTAAGCACGCGGTCGACCTCGATGCTCCCGTGGTGGACAATCTTAAGAACATCGCGAAACGACTCGATCGCGATGTAGAAGACTTGGTCGTGATCGTGCTTGACCGGCCGCGCCACGACAAACTCATTGCCGACATTCGCGGAGCCGGCGCCCGCATTCGCCTCATCGGCGACGGCGACCTCTCTGCCGGAATCGCCGCTGCGGTTATCGGTACCGGGGTGCACGCGGTCATGGGTTCCGGTGGCGCGCCCGAAGGCGTGATTACTGCCGCCGCCATCCGCTGCCTCAACGGCTACATGCTCGGCCGTTTAGTCGTGAAGCCTGACCAGGAAGAACGCCTCACCCGCATGGGCATCAAAGACAAGAATCGAATCTACGAAGCCGAAGATCTTGCCCCCGGCAAGCAACTCATCTTCGCAGCCACGGGCGTTACCGACGGTGCGTTGCTCAAAGGCGTACGCTTCTTCGGCGAAGGCACGCGAACGTCTTCCGTGATTCTGACTTTGCGCACCGGCAAGGTGCGTTTTGTGGACAGCATCCACCTCGATCGCAGCCCCGATGTGAAGGTGAGATTCTCGTAAACTGGTGTGTCCCACGCGAGAAGCGATTGCAAAGGCTATTGACGGCGAAGTCTCAATTCATCTAGACTAATCATCTAGGTGATACGAGAATGAAAACAATAGGCTTGTTCGAAGCCAAACAAAAACTCTCGGAACTGGTGGAACGCGCCAGCGCAGGAGAAAAGATCGGGATTACGCGGCGGGGAAAACTCACCGCCTTCATCGTTCCCGCCCGCTCCGAGATCAGCGTGGCCCAGATCTTCGCCGATATTGACCAAATCCGCAAACGCGCCAAGCCTCACAAAGGTTTCACCACCAAGGACTTCATCGAAGAGGGCCGCCGGTGAATCGGTTCGTGCTCGATGCTTCGGTGGCACTGGCATGGTTTATTGACAATCCCACACCTCCCTTCGCAGAACGCGCGCGGCAGGCTTTGCTTCATGGGGGCAAGGCCGTAGTCCCGGCGCTATGGCACTTGGAAATGGCCAATGGCTTCGTGGTCGCCGAGAGGCGCGGCACGCTGAGCGCCGAAGATTCCATGCAGGCCATCGAGAAAATCGAGCTGCTGCTGGGGCGGGCGATCGAAAATGCCATTGAGGTGATCTCGATACGGCAGGTCCTCGCAGCGGCGCGAGCATTTCGCCTCACGGCGTATGACGCAGTTTATCTCGAGGCATCGCGCCGGGAGAATCTGCCTCTCGCTACTCTCGATCGCGATCTTGCAGCCGCTGCCACGAAGGCGGGCGTCAAACTTGTTCACTAACTCTGCCGCGATTCCGTAATTATTTAAACTGCTTCTGCACCTCCGTCGGCACCTTCGGCGGCGGCGGAAACTCCTGCGAGTTTCCCTTGAGCAGGGCGACCGTCGGCTCCGACCGCGCTTGGCCGCCGTCCTGGACCGCGATCTTGTGCACGCTCGGCGTCCCAAACGACGAAGACCCATACCCCTCCCACAGCGATACACCCGCGTAGGCTCCATCCTTACGCAGGATGTAGTAGGTCATGTCGATAAACTTCAGTTTGTTCATGTCGTTGTTGTAGTTGCGGACGATGCGCTTCAGTGTGTCCATGCCGGCTTCCCGCGGCGACATCCCATGGCGCATGTTTTCGACGATGGTATGAGCGCCCGCGACTTTGATGTTTTCCTCTCCACTGCCGGTGGCACCCGCCGAGCCTACATCTTGGTCGGTGTAGCATCCGGCGCCGATGATGGGCGAATCGCCCACGCGTCCCGGCAGCTTGAATGCCAGCCCGCTGGTCGTGGTGCAGCCTGAGATTTCCCCCTTGTCGTTAAGCGCGGAGCAGTGAATTGTCCCCATGGGCGGGAACATGACTTTGTAGACGGCTTCACGGCGCAGCTCTGGCGCGATACCCAGATTGGCCGCATGTTCTTCCAAATGGTGAACGCGCTCCCGCCAAAGCTCCGACTGCGGTCTGCCATCGTCCGTTGGCGGAGGCTGCCAGTGCGGATTGGAGATGCCAGGCCCCCACCAATCTGCGTCGGAGTGATATTCCTTCCACAGCAGCCATATCTTCCGGGAATCATCGGTGAGCAGATTTTCGCGCGGGAAGCCCACTGCCACCGCAAAGCGCTCCGCGCCTTCGCCCACCAGCATGACGTGGCCCGTATGCTCCATTACGGCCTTTGACACCAACGAAACATTCTTGATGTTGCGCACGGCTCCCACCGATCCCACGCGCCGCGTGGGCCCGTGCATGCAGCAGGCATCGAGTTCCACTACGCCTTCTTCGTTCGGCAGCCCGCCCAGGCCCACGCTCCGGTCTTTTGGATCGTCCTCCGGGCCTTTCACGACTTGCAGGGCGGCGTCCAGCGTGTCGCCGCCGTTTTTGAGGAATGCAAATGCGTCGTCCAGATACTTAAAGCCGTTGTTGGCGCAGATGATGATGGGCCGTTTGTACGACGCGGGTTGCGAATCATGGTCCTGTGTGGCGACACTGGAGTGCGAATCGCCCCGAGCTTGCGATCCAACTCCGACGGCAACCGCTCCCAAGACGGAAGTTTTCACAAAATCGCGGCGTGAGAAGGTCATGCGCATTTCTCCTGTCTGCGATTTCCGAGTCCACACCATGAAGCCGAATGATTTGACTTCGAGAATCGGATCGCACGAAACCCGGAAGCATATCACGCGACCGCGTTGCGTTTCATACCGCGCTGTTGGGCGGGTCCTGCATTGTGGATTTCGCCAGCAAGAATTTTTTCTGCGCCCCGGTTGAGACGACTCTGCTCGTGTCACTGGTGCGATTCCGATTCGGGAATACGGGGTATACCCCCCTCCCCTTGGTCTATTGGAATCATCATCTTAGCGAGAAAGTGTGCAAAAATCCTAGGGGCACAATCACTTACGGGCAAAATCTTGTCTTCAAAGAACTTAGGCCCAGGATTGCACCCGGCTGGATGCGCTGCCTCCGCCTTGACGATGATGGAGTAACTTACTCTGGTAGGCAAGGTTAGATGTCACATGACGTGGATTCCAAGGGGAGCCACTTCTCGCAGAGAACGAAAGAAATTCAGCCCACGTGCAATGTTTTCGCAGCCTAGGGGCAAGGCGTGCAGAGGTTCGGGTCAGCGTCTTTGCGCCCGAAACCTTAGCCCGCTCCCAGTCCCCGGTAGCGCCCCCGGAGCCGAGACTGGCGGCCAAGAGACGGATGGTCGGCGACCGTCGCGATCGGTTGTGCATTCGAATTCTGTGACTTCTGTTCCGAGCGGAAGCGCAACAAAGCGGCAATATTCCCCACCCGGTCAAACTCGGCGTCATCTCTGACGTAGAAAAGTTCGATGTCGCGGCGGATCACCCGGGGCAGAATCGCCTCGCCCACATCTACAACCTCACGGGTTTCGCGTCCGCAGGCCGGGCAAAAGCTCACCAGGTGCGCGTCCAGATGTCCGCAGTTCCCGCACTCGACTGCCTGCGCGAGATAGTTCTCGCCCAGCAGCAAGGCTTGGATCTCGCCCATTTCCAGCGAGCGCAGCACCCGCCGGAGTCCCGTGACGCCACGTCCGTTGCTCCCCGCTTTGCTTAACGCTTCCTGTACCAATGTGTGGCAACGGTTCTGCTGCGACTCCGCAAAGATTCGTTCGGCCTGCTCCCGGATGGCATCACGAGTGATGTGTGCGAGGTCGGAAGGGAAGCGGCCGATCAATCTCTGCGCAACGTAAGGATGCAACTGAGCCTCAAGCTGCGGCCAGTGGGGTTCCTGGCAGCCGAGAATCCAGCGCTCGAACGCGCCTTTTTCCATTGCCTTCTTCAGGAACTCCGCAACCACCTTGAAATGCTGGCGAGCTGCGTCGGCAACGCGGCGTTCGGCGTGGCCGCCATCGTATCCGGCAAAGCCGTCGCTGCGGCCGCGCCGCGAAACGGGGTGAAAGAAGCCCTCGCGCTCGGTCAGTTCACCCAGGCGCAAGTCGAACAGGCGGGCCCGGTGCCGATCCACCAGCACCACCCCCAAACTGGGAAACGCGCCCAGCAGATGGGCCAGGGGCTTCAAGTGAAAGCGACGATCCAGGAAGAGCTGGGTTCCGGCAAGTTGCGCAGGCAGATCATATTCCCGCCAAAAATCTTTGCCCGAGCACGCGAAGATCGCCTTGGCCCGCGCTCCGTTGCTGCGTAATTCCTGCAACCGCTGGGCCGCGCGATCCAGATCGGCGCGAGCCCCGGCGTTCTTGCCTTTGCTCTCCAGCCGGCGCTGCGCGTCCCGCACCAGATCCTTGGTGAGGATCGCTTCTTCATTGTGCGCCTTGTTCCGCGGCGCAGCGGGCTGAAAATAAAAGCTCAGTGCTCCCCCTTCCTGATCTTCAAACTGAGCTAGTTCGCGGATTCGTTCCTGAGTGATCACTGCTCTATTCCAACCCCTCTCCGTCAAGACTGCAACAGCGCAGCCCCTGAGGAAATGAAACTGCTCTATTCCAACCCCTCTCCGTCAAGACTGCAACAGCGCAGCCCCTGAGGAAATGAACCTGCCTTTCAATTGCCCCACAAAGCCCGGCGACTTGCGCAGGTGTTCGCGCGCGGCGGAAATGGAAGCCAGCACCCGCTCCGGCGCCAGGCCGGTGATCGCCGAGATTTCGTCCACGCCGAAACCTTCCAGCGCATGCAGGATGAAGGCCTCGCGATGATCGGAGCCAACATCGCGCAGCGCCGAAGCGATCAGGCGCATCATCTCGTCAGATCCCACGATCTCTTCCGGTGTGGCCACGCGGTCATCGGCAATGATGGTTTCTTCGGTGAACGCTTCGTCCGGCTGATGGAACTGCAATCCAGGCTCGTCACTCGCTTTTACGTTGCGAGGCCGCACGGATTCCTCCAGATGCACGCTGTTGCCGGCGCTCTCCTCCGCACGCGACAACTGATCGAGCGCGTTCAGCGCCAACCGGTAGAGCCAGGGTTCCAGCGCCAGACGCTCCGGTTTGTCATTGCCTTCGCCCAGGGCGGCAGCGATGGCTTCGTCGATTACTTCTTCTTTGGCAATCGAATCGGGCGCAATCGCTTCCGAAGCCTCACGAAAGTAGATTTCCCGTTCCACGAAGCGCTCCAGCCTCGAAAGATTCGCGTCAACGTACGACCGCACATCCTCGGCGCAAACCATCGCGGGAAACACTACGGCCACCGTTTGTTCGAAGGGCACGGCAAAACCCCGCCGTTCAGAGGCCTCATTCCTCCGTCGCCGCCACTTGTGCGAAGAGCGCAGCAATTCCTTGTGCTTGTTCACCTGCTGCAGCAAATCTTCGAATGCGCTCTTCACCGCAGCCGCGGCAGTTGTCGCTGTCGTGTGCACTGCCATCTGCCCGGAAGGCAGCCGCAGGTTGAGCGAAACGCTGGTTCCTTCGCGCGGGGAGTTTTCTTCCACCACTCCCTTCAAATGAATCAGCTCCGGGCGAAACACTTGCAGCCATTTGCGCAGCTTATCAATGTGATGTTGGATATCTTCTTCAAGGGCGGGACTTTTGTGAAGGCGGTAACTAATGTGGACGTTCATCAGCACCTCGGGTATTCAACGAAGTAACGCAACCCAGTGCTTCCTAAGCCGATTGTACACCCCCATCGAAAACAGCCAAGATGGAAATCCAGATCGTCAAAATTAAAGATCGCCAGGATCACCCAGATTTGGGAACCGATTCTCTTTGGGGAACACATGACGGTGATGCAACTTTTCTCGCGTTGGTTGCCGTTACGATCCACAGCAGCTATCATCCCGGCCATGACTCGCACCAAGCTCGTCCTCGTCTTCGTCTTTACTTTGAACGTTTCGGTTCTGCTACCCTCGGCGTGGGCGCAGGCGCCCGCTTCCAAGGAAGTCGACGCGGTCTATCCTGACGCGCACGCTCTTTATCTCGACTTGCACCAGCACCCGGAACTCTCCGCCCACGAAGTCCAGACCGCGTCGAAATTGGCGGGCGATCTGCGCGCGCTGGGCTATGAGGTCACCGAACATGTCGGCGGCACCGGAATCGTTGCCCTCCTCAAGAACGGAACCGGTCCAGTCGTCATGTTGCGCACCGAACTGGATGCGCTTCCTGTCGAAGAAAAAACCGGCCTGCCCTACGCCAGCCAGGTTCACGCCAAAGACGATGCCGGACACGACGTTCCCGTCATGCACGCCTGCGGGCACGATCTGCACATGGCGTCGCTTTTAGGCACGGCCGCGATCATGGTCCACAGCAAGAGCACCTGGCACGGAACCCTGATGCTGATTGGCCAACCGGCTGAAGAAACCATCAGCGGAGCCAAAGCCATGATCGCCGACGGTCTCCTGCAGCGTTTTCCCAAGCCCGATGTCGGTATCGCGCTGCATGTCGGTAACACCTTGCCCGCCGGCGAGGTCGGGATCACGCCCGGAATCTACAACTCCAACGCGGATTCTTTGCGAGTCACCATTTATGGCAAGGGTGGACACGGCTCCGCTCCTCAAACCGCGATCGATCCCATCGTAATCGCCGCCAGAACCATCCTCGCCTGGCAAACCATTGTTTCTCGCGAAGTGAAGCCCGGGGAAATGGCCGTGATCACCGTCGGCTACATTCAGGCTGGCACGAAAAATAACATCATCCCTGACCACGCCGAACTTGGCCTTACGGTTCGCTCCTACAAAACGGAAATCCGCAAGCAGGTGTTGGCTGCCATCGCAAGAATCGCCAAGGCCGAATCCGAGGCTGCGGGCGCGCCGCAGGAGCCTTTAATCGAACACTACGAGGCCACCGATTCGGTTTACAACGATCCCGCACTCGCGCAACGTCTCCGCGCCCCGCTCGAAGCGGCGCTAGGCAAGCAAAACGTGCTCATCACCGAACCCATCACGCCGTCGGAGGATTACTCGTATTTCATTGAACAGGAAATTCCGTCTCTTTACTTCAGCCTGGGCGGAGCCGATCCAGAAAAATTCGCACAGGCCAAAGCCGCGGGAACGATGCTGCCTTCGAATCACTCGCCGCTCTTTGCCCCGGATGTGGATCCAGCGCTGCGCAGCGGAATCGCCGCCGAAGTGGCTGTGGTGAGGAATCTATTGCAGGGATCGGCTGAGGAGTTGCGTAAATCGATCGCAGAGAAGTGAGCGCGCGCTGATCGCAGGCAACCAGCGCTCCTCTTACCGGCCGATCTGCGCCAGAATCGCCCGCGCTTCCGCTGCGGGATCGACGGCTGCCGTGATTGGGCGCCCGACCACGATGTGGCTGGCTCCGGCAGCGATGGCCTCGGCCGGAGTGACCACGCGCACCTGATCTCCGTGTCCGCTGCCCGCTGGGCGCACGCCCGGAGTCACAATCGCCAGGTCAGGCCCAAATTCCGCCCGCAGCCTCGACGCTTCACGCGCCGATGTCACCACTCCCCGGCAACCGTTCGCCACGGCCAGCGCAGCCAGCCGCGAAACTTCATCCATCACCGTCCCGTGCACGCCGATCTTGTCCAGATCGTTTTCATCCATACTGGTGAGCACCGTCACGGCCAGCACCAGCAATGCCGGGTTCTGCGCGCGCGCCGCTTCCGTCGCCGCGCGCAGCATCTTGCCACTGCCCGCTGCATGTACAGTCAACATGCTCACACCCAGCCGCGCAGCCTCGCTCACCGCTGCCGCCACCGTGGTGGGAATGTCGTGATATTTCAGATCAAGAAAGACGCGCCGTCCCGCGGCCACGAGATCCCGCACCACGCGCGGACCTTCGGCGGTGTAGAGTTGCATTCCGACCTTGTAGGTCAGCGCGGAGTCTCCCACGGCAGCCACGATTTTCTGCGCCGCAGCCGCGGTGGAAACATCCAGCGCGACAATCAGTTTTTGGCGGGGATCGTTGAGATCACTAACGAGATTACTAATAAGAGGGATGCGTTGGGGAAGCGCCGTCTGCATCCCTCCCAGTATAAGGTTTTTACTTAAGCTGCGCCACCGGTTCGTTGTAGGCCACGGTTTGAAATCCAGCCCGCCCCTGTGTTTTCGGCCTCACCAGATCCAACCGCACTCGCTGCAATCCTCGTTGATCAAACTGCAGCACATGAGCTGCCCCGTAAGACAGGTCAATAATCCGTCCGGGCACGATCGGCCCCCGATCATTCACGCGGACCACTACCGCCCGGCGGTTGCGCAGATTCGTCACCCGCACGTAGCTTCCCAGAGGAAGCGTGGGGTGAGCGGCGGTCATGTCGTACATGTCGTAGTCTTCGCCGCTGGCGGTCGGTTTCCCGTCGAAATCTTCGCCGTACCATGAAGCTGTCCCAATTTGATACGGTTGGTTCTTGCCAGCCTGTTTGCCGGCTTCGGGCCTCATCTTGGCAGAGCTAGTTGGGGATGCCTCCGAGTTGTTCGGGCCCTGAGCCGCTCCCAGGCTGGCTGCCAGAAATGCCAGCGCCAGTCCTCGAGCTAAACGTCTTCGCATTCAGTTCTCCTCGCATACTCAAATACTGTTCTAGCCTTTGGCTTTTCTAAGTTTTCCGCAGTTTGTAGATGCTATTGGCGTGCCAAACTGCTGTCAATCGCAAACTTGTGAGGAAACTGTAACCTCCTAGTAATGCTTTCCTCACGTAACCTGTTGGTAACTTAGCCAGATGGGGGCGATGCCGCTCATTACAATAAGTTTACCCTATAATTAAATGTACAATACCTGCCGCAGCCAGTGCAGAGTAGAATTTACAACGTGATTGTAATCAATCACTTGCAGCGTAATCCCTCCCAAACCACCCGGAATCAGGTAGTTGCGCGCCCGCTCCAAGTTCTTGGTGCGAAAAATATATGCGAAAGATAACTCTCGCCCTCGCTCTGGGTTAGCTCTTATCGAAGCGCGAGTATGAGATGCTTGCGGGAGAATCTTTGCCGAAGCATCTTTTAGCGAAGACCTGATTTATGCCCGAGAAACCCCCTGTCGTCCTGACCATCGCTGGTTTCGACCCCTCCTCGGGCGCGGGCGTTACCGCCGATATCAAGACCATTGCTGCCCACGGATGCTACGGAGTCGCCTGCATCACCGCCCTCACCGTGCAGTCCACTGCCGGGGTTCGCCGAATCGAGCCTTGCAGCCCGGAATTGGTCACCGACACGCTCGACGATCTCGCCGCCGACGTGGAGATTGCCGCTGTCCACATCGGGATGCTGGGATCGGCAAACGTAGCCAAAGCCGTGGCCGCTTTCCTGGTCAGCGGCAGAGGAGCGTCGCTTCCCAACGTCGTACTCGACCCGATTTTCAGATCCTCTTCCGGGGCAAAGCTTCTCGACGAATCCGGAGCTAATCTATTGGTGGATAAGCTGATACCTCGTGCCGACGTAATCACTCCCAACCTCGATGAAGCCGCAGCCATCACCGGCATGAGGGTCACCAGCCTCGATGAAATGAAAGTCGCCGCCGCAAAGCTGCACGAGCTGCGAGCCAAGGCGGCGGTCATCACCGGCGGGCATCTCGATAAAGCTATTGATTTGTTGAGTTTCTCAACCGGAAATCGAGTGGAACAGGAAGTGTTCAAGGCGGAAAGGCAATCTTCCAACTCCACGCACGGAACTGGCTGCGCTTTCTCTACTGCAATCGCGTGTCATCTCGCGCTCGGTCGCGCTCTGGCTGAAGCGGTACTTCTCGCCAAGATTTATGTTTCAGCCGCCATCACCGCCGGCCACCCACTGGGTCGCGGCATCGGCCCCGTTCATCATCTCTACCGCATGGTTCAGCAGCGCCGCGCCGCGGGCACGGGAAGCAAACCCTAACTCGGTCCGGGTCCCGGCAGCCTCACTCCGCCTGCCCCGTTTTCTGCGCCAGCAACGCCAGTCGGCGAGAGCTTTCGGCAACGCCTGCCTCTACGTTGACGACCGCGTAAAGATCCCGGGCTTCCTGCCAAAGCAACCTCGCCTCATCGGTTCTGCCGGCGTCGTGCGTGAGAATCGCCAGCCCCCGAATGGCATTCGCCAAATCCAATGGTGGGGTTTGCTCATGGCTGCGGTACAGATTAAGAGCTTCGTGGTAGTGGGGCTCGGCAAGCTCCGCGCGTCCCTCGTCCAGGTGAATGTCCGCTACGTGTCGAATCGAGTGAGCCAGCATGAGAACATCACCCTCCGCGCGGTAGATGGCGACGGCTTCCTCATAATGCTGGAGCGCAACCTCGCGGCGATGCAGATCTCTCTCAATTTGTCCCAAGCCCGTGAGCGCCTTCGCCAACTCCGCTCGCGAGCCGGCCTTGCGGCACAAGTCGACAGCCTCGACGAGAGCCCGCCTTGCATCGGCCAGCCGATTCTCTCGTCGTGCCTGAGACGCCTGAGTTAGGAGTCGCTCTGGCACGCCCGGCATTGTTCGTTTAGGCTATCACGGGAAGTTTTAGCGACGCTGTTCGTAAGACCTCCGGATCGGTCGTGGCCGGAGCACCGAGGCTGAGGCTAAGGTATGATCTCGAATACCGTCCCGCCGTCATGAGCACCGCCCGAGGATGTCGTGCCGTAGAGATTGCCCGCCGCATCGCGGATCAGGCCGGCGTAGGGCACCTGCCCGTCCGTGCCGGTGCCAAAGCTATGCAGCGTTGTCTCGGTCCAACTCCCGTCCCCTGCGGGCGTCAGCTCGAACACCGTACCGCAGCTTGCCTCCTCGTTGCCGTCGCCGAACCGCAGGCAAACCGTTGTGCCGTAGCCCCCGAACTGGTTCGTGCCATAGAGATTGCCTGCGGCATCAATAATTAGGCTGGAGTTCGTGGTGGCACCTGTGGTGTAGATGTCGAAGTTATATAGAGTCGTCTCGGTCCAGCCCGCCCCTGTTACAGGCGTGAGCTCGAACACCGCCCCCGAATAGCTGGTGCCACCCGTGGGCGCGCTGCCGTAAATGCTCCCGGCGCCATCGAGAGTCAGGCCGCCGGGTCCGCCGCCGAAATTGCCTTTGTAGAAAAAGCTGTACAACACTTGCTCCGTCCATATCCCTGCTTTACCGGGCGTTAGCTCGAACGCCGCGCCATCGCCCGACGCACCTCCCCAATAGGTTCCGCCGTACAAATTGCCCGCGACGTCTTTGACCAGGTCGCCATAGGGACCGTATCCGTCGGTCCCGTTGTTGCTGAAGGTATGCAGCACTTTTTCGGTCCAGCCTCCTTCGGCATGAGGCGTCAGCTCAAACACGGTTCCGCAGTCCACGAAGGAGTCGGCGCAACTGCCAGTATCACCGGCGGTCGTGCCGTAGAGATTGCCCGCGGCATCGAGGATCACGCCGTCCTCAGGAAGCTCCCCGTCGCTGCCTCCGGCAAAACTATGCAGCACCTTCTCCGTCCAGCCCCCGCCCGCTTTGGGCCTCAACTCGAACACCGTGCCGCAACCAGTGGGTTCCGTGGAACTGCACACCCCAGCGCCTCCATAACTCGTCGTGCCGTAAAGGTCGCCTGCAGTACCCAAGACCAAGCCAGCGTCGGGGTAATACCCGTCCCTGCCGTTGTCGCTAAAGTTATGAAGAATTTTCTCGGTCCAGCCGCCTCCCGCTTTGGGCGACAACTCGAACACCGTGCCGCAACCATTCGCAAGCTCGGAGGTGCAACTCCCAGTGCCGCCATAGTAGGTGGTGCCATAGAGATTGCCTGAGGCATCGCGGATCAGGCCGGCATAAGGCACCCGACCGTCGTTGCCGTTGCCGAAACTATGCAACACCGCTTCTCGCTGGGCGGCTGCGTAAGTGGCCGTCATTAACACGGTAAACATCGCCAGTACGACAGTCGATCCGAGGGAAAGTTTCGGGCTTTGCATGAGGAAATCCTCCTTGAGTTTCGATGCGGCGCTCGGTGGTTGCATAGGCGAGAGGTAATCGCCCGGCCGGAGGGAGAACAGAAACTATAGTGCAGGGATTTTGAGAAGTCAAGGAGCAGGCGTACGATTTGCGGATGCAAGGTGTGCCGTCTAGCAGCCGAAAGAATGCGGCATCATTCGCTGGATCAGAGCTTGCGCAGCAACCTCAAATCCGCCTTACTCGCCATCCGTGTCCGACGGTTTCTTCAGCAGAATCCCAGCCACGAACGAGGCCGTTGCCGCCAGCAGCCATTCGATCCGCCACATCTGAATGGCCTGGAATTCCGCCAGGTTCGATGCCCGGTAGAAAAGGCTTACTCCAATAGCCCCAGCCACGCATCCCAGCCCGATGATGAAGGCGACCAGCGCCGCCGTTGACAATCCCACCCGCCGCTTGATCTCATGGAAATGCAAATAGCGCATCCACTGCGGGAACGGAACCCTGTTCCAGGAAAAACCGGCCGCAACCGAGCGTACCCAATCGACCTTCGTTTCCCAGAACTCGGCGAGAGCGTTTACTTCGGTGTTGACTGACAACTTCTGGGCCAGACGCCGCACCCCACACGCGTGGCAAAAACGCGCCCCGATCATGAATTCGATCCCGCAACGCGGACAAGCGTCAGCCATCGCCGGCGCGGCTGCCGGAATCGTTTCTTCTGCAACCTGCTGGTTCACGGTGAGCGGCCGCCAGAACTCCTGCGGAGCGTCTTGAACTACCTCAGCCATAAAAAAGGAAAATCTCCCAGACTGCAAGGCAAGCCGACAGCCAAATGGCCAACCTCCTAAACTCCCTTACTGCCAGCCACTTAACATTCCCACGCGACCAAAGATGCACAAGCCCCTGGCAATTATTACGCGTACCTTCAGGTAAAGATGCGTTGGTTACGTTGGTTTCTAGAAGTACAGAGAAATTATAGGTCTGGTCATGCGGGCGCAGAGAATGTCTTATCGTGCGCGCCGGTAACGTTTTTGGTTCGCGCGCGCGGCCGGCACTTCGGTTAGACTACGAATTCAGGGCAATCGGTGAGCAAGCAGTCAGAATCGGAAGTCGTCAGTAGAGCAGTCTGCGGTATTGTGCTGTTCTGTTTCTTCGGTTTGTGCCTGCTGCCGGTTTCCCCCGCGCTTTCAGCGCCTGCCCACTCCCGCCCGTCCGCGGCCAACTTCGCAGCTTCCGCCCCCGCAGCTCCGGCTGGGCGCGATCCTCTCGTCGACGCGGCTTTCGATCACTTCTACAACATGGATTACGACCGCGGGGTGCAGGAGTTTGAAAAAATTCTGGAGCGGCGCCCGAACGATCCTTTTGCCGTAAATCATTTGTTGACGGTGACTCTGCTGCGCGAGCTGTATCGCATGGGCGCGATGAACTCCGGCGAGTACGCCAACGACAGTTTTATCGGTCAGGCCCATCGTTCCGCCGACCCCAAGATCAAGCTGCAAATTCAACAACTGGTGGACCGCGCCGAGAGCCTCGAAGAGCAGGATCTGAAAACCAATCCCGACAATGTGGACGCGCTCTATGCTCGCGGCGTCACCCGCGCCCAGTTCGCTCTCTATACGGCCCTGGTCGAGCGCGCCTGGTTTTCCGCCCTGCGCAACGCCGTCGGCGCTCGCCACGACCACGAGCGCGTGCTCGAACTCAACCCCAACTATGTGAACGCCAAACTCGTCGTCGGCACCCACAACTATGTGACGGGCAGCCTGCCCTGGAGCGTGAAGGCCGCCGTGGCGCTCGTGGGCTTGAGCGGGTCGAAAGAAAAGGGATTCGAATATCTTCGCGATGTAGCCAACGCCGATGTCGAAAACAGCGTGGATGCCAAAGTTGTGCTGGCTCTGTTTCTCCGGCGCGAGCATCGCTTCGATGAGGCGCGCGCCCTCATGCACGATCTCGCCGGCCGCTATCCCCGTGCTTATCTTTTTCCGGTGGAGGAAGCCAACCTGCTTCGCGCTTCGGGCCGCATCCAGGAATCCGCGGCCGCTTACCGCGCAGTCTGGCAGGCAGGACGCGAAGGCAAATACGGCAACCTGCACTATGAAGTCTCCGCCTTCGGCCTGGGAGAATTGCTGCGCAGCCAAAAAGATTACAGCGGAGCCGCCGCCGCATTCGAAATGGTGAACGAAGTTTCCGGCGCCGATCCCGAAGTGCTGCAAAAAGCCAACCTCGCCGCCGGCGAAATGTACGACCTGCTGCAGAAGCGCGATCTCGCCGTGAAAAAGTATCAAGCCGTAGTAGCCGCAAACGCCGCCACCCCTCCCGCCGAACAAGCCCGCAAGCTCATGAAAGAAGCCTATCGGGAGTGAAGTTCTGACCTCGGACGTCAGACCTCAGACCTTAGACCCCGGGCCGCGCGGACGGGAGCGGAAAGTCCACACGCGGACGGCCTACGGCTCTCAAATCACCGCCTTGACTTTTGCCAGGCCCAGAGCCACAATCACTTCCTCCCACGGGCTTGATTCTCCTTGAAAGGAACCCAAATGCCCCCATCCAAACCCCGCACCGAGCACTCGGCGCAGCCGCGGCCGAAGACGAAGGTCAATGCAAGACTCGACAAGAACCTCACCGCTTACGTGGCCGCCGCCAGCGCCGCCGGAGTGGCTATGTTCGCCGCCGTTCCGCCTGCCGCTGCCGAAGTCGTTTTCACACCAACCAACACTCCTATCTCGGCCGGCACTTCCTACCTGCTCGATCTGAACCACGACGGAATTACCGACTTCACCTTGCGGAGGTGCAGGTCGGTGTGTGGCGGCGACGGACACTCGTCGACCCTTCAGGTGGACCTCGACGTTGCCGGCAACGGCGTTGCTCCGGCCGGCAAGCCCTTCCCGTTCGACGCAGCCGCCCTTGAAAGAGGCACGCCCATCGGACCACGTTATACGTTCACTACGAAATCGGGGTCTTACCCCGGCATCGGGATGGCGAGGGCGTTCGAATATTCCGTCACGAATTTCACCGGCCCCTGGGCCAACGTCACCAACCGTTTCCTCGGCCTGAAGTTCCTCATCGACGGCCAGGTCCACTACGGCTGGGCGCGTCTCACCGTAACCAACTTCAATCAACACGGCACCGCTACGCTCACCGGCTATGCCTATGAGACCGTGCCCAATCAGAGAATTTTCGCCGGCGAGAGAGGCACACCAGATCCCGATGACGAAGCCGTGATAGCCCCGCCCGCCGTTCCCGCCGCCCAGCCGGCGAGCCTGGGTATGCTGGCGCGCGGCGCACATTCCCTGGAGCTCTGGCGCCGCCGGCAGCCGGCAGCAGCATAGTCATTGCATTGAATCGCGGGCAGGCGGAAGAAGATTATTCACGAGTGCGTTCCCTCCGGAGTCATCCCGAAGTCCCGCGTTTTCGCCGGCGGGACGGGAGCTCGAAACCGTTCTCTTCCAGAACCCCCAGCAAAATGATCTGTCCACTGATCACTGGCCGCCGACCACTGAATCAAGAAACTGCCGCAGAAGCCGGACTGCTTCGTGCGGCTGCTCCCACGGCGAGTAGTGGCCGGCTTTCGCAATCACTCGCATTTCGCTGCCGGCGATGTGCCGGCGCATGAGTTCGGCTTCGTTGATCCCGGTGAGAACGTCTTCGTCTCCAGTCACCAGCAGCGTGGGCACATTGATGGTCTTCAACGTGTTCACTGAATCGGGACGCTCGGCCATGCCGCGCTGCACCTGGGCCACGCCCGCAGGCGACGTTTTGCGCATCATGCTGAGCGCGCCGGCAACCAGATCAGGACGCGCTTCCCGCGTGGTCTGGCCCAGAAGGCGGGGAATCATGCTCTCGAAGAACGGTTCGGTTCCGCGTTCGAGGACGTCGTTCGCTCCTTGCACGCGCGCAGCGCGCGCGTCGGCGGAATCCGCGGGCGCTTTCGTGTTGCACAAGCCGAGCGCGGCCACGCGTCCGCGATGCTTCCGCCAGAACTCGAACAGAGCATATCCGCCGATGGAAACGCCGATCAGCGGCGCGCGGCCAACTTCGGCATCGTCCATTACGCGCGCGATGTCTTCAGCGTGCTTGGCCATTGTCGCTGAGCCTTCGCCGACGCCGGATTCGCCGTGGCCGCGCAGGTCGGGCAGAATGACGCGGTAACGCGTGGAAAGCCGCTCCGCAACTGGCAGCCAGAATTCATGATTGGCGGGAAAAGGATGCAGAAGAACTACGGGCGCGCCTTCGCCCAGAGTGCGATAGACGATCTCTGCGTCGCCGCTCTTGATTCGTCGCGAGGAGACTGGCTGCATGACGCGATTTAATCACAGAGCGCGGTGCAAACGCAGGATCGGGTTCTGATTTTCCTGTGTTGATTTTCCTGTGCTGATCTTCCTCTGTTGATCTTCCTCTGTCGATCTTCGCGTGTTGATGATCTTCCTGATAATCTTCCCGTGTCGATGATCTTCCTGTGCTGAGCTTCCTGTGCTGATCTTCCTCGGTTGATCTATGGATCAGCGCCCAGGATCGCTACGAACTGGTCAGGCTTTGCGCGGCCGGCGCTGGCGCGGCGAGCTGCAGCGGTTCTTCTGGCATGACGATCCAGGCGACGGGATACGCCAGCAGGCCAATGCCGGTCATGAACGCCGTGATCAGCCACATCAGGCGAACCAGCGTCACGTCGAGATCGAAATATTCGGCGAAGCCGAGGCAGACGCCGGCAATCTTGCGTCCCTGGCGGGGCCGCACCAAGCGCTTTCGCGCCACTGAAGCTCCGATACGAACGCCGCAATAGGCGCAAACGTTGGCGTCGTCCTGAATCACTTTTCCGCAGTAGTTGCAGTACATGGCTCGCGCCTCCGTTGTTCATGATACGGCAATTGTAGGCAGAAAGTTCCGGAGGTCGGATTTTGGACCTCCGACCTCGGACCTTGGACCTCAGACCTCGGACCTCAGACCTTAGCGGCTTGGTCTGAGGCGTGACGCTGCCTGTGGATTTGTGCCTGGAAGAATTCTGCCGCCGATGCGCGCCAGGCACTCTACCGAGTCGGATTCAGGCGTTGCGAGGCCCAATTTTGGGGTACCGTAGCCCCTCCCCCTTTTTGCATAATCTTTAGAATCATCGAGTTAGCGCGAAATTCCTCCTAGATCCGAAGGTCTAAAGGACTTAGCGGTCAAACTCTAGACAACAAAGGACTTATGGCCGCTATCGTTTTGTCTAGATATACCGCCTCCGCTTTGACCAGCTTGCACTGATTTCGAGTGGGAGGCAAGGTCGGATGTCACAACCGGCTGTGGATTTCTGGGGGCGGCAGGGTCAAGATGTTCGATAAGAATCTGGCTCGATCGAGAAATTGTTGCGATTAAATTTGGCGTTTGCCCTATCATTGGCGTGTGCTAACCGAGGGAGACAGGCGGTGGATTAGCGTACGGTTGGAGAAGGTGGAAACGACCTTGCTGACCGAGTGTCACAAGTGGGCGTCCCCAGTCGAGTTGCGTCAGCGGAGCCATGCTGCGGCTGTTCGCGCGCTGGATGCCGAAGTTGAATCCCTGTCAGACCGGCTCAAGAATCTCGAAGGCCGCTGAGCGATCCCTCACCGCAGTCCGGCCCCTTTCGGTTCTGCTCAGGGCAGGCTCTTTCGCAGCGAACCGGGAGGATAAGGCGCCCGCGGTTTGGTGCTCCTTGACCTACAATACTTCCGGGCCGTCGGCAGTCCCACCCTTTCGCAGAGAACGCGAAAGGATGGGCCACCCGCCCCGTTCTGGTGTTCCAGACGCCGCTGTTCCACCTCTCCCGTGTCCGTATCCAACATCGCAATCTGCTGGTAGCGCGTGTGCAAATCACAACCTATAATCTTCATCGCTCGGCTCCTTTCCTCCGAGCCTTGATTCGTTTGAGCGCACCAAGTCTACTCGCTCGTCAGGAGCCGATACGGTTATCCCATCACGGTATCGGTTGTACCGGGAGCTCGGCGGCAAAGGGTGGGGCAGACCGCCTCCGCCTTCGTCGCTTGTTCGGATTTCGTAACGTCGAGTATGGCGAATGTTTGATCCCCGGAAGACGTGCTTAAATCCGGACGGTCTGAGCTTGGGGGACAAATGAAATTCGACACTTCGGACGAAACCCCGTCAATAATTGATCTTGTCGAGCTCTATGCATCCCTCTCTGAAAATGCGGAAGACGCCAGCGAACATTTCTGCCCTCAAGACTCTTATAAGAACGGCGGGAATTTCATCTATATCCAGGCCCTCAAGGACAACAAGTTTGTCGCCGTGCTGCGTGCCTGGTTCGACAAAACATCGAAGCGCGGAATCGTGTACGAAGTTGCAGTGAGACCGGAGTATCAAGAGAAGGGTGCCGGGCATTTTCTTGTTGAGAAACTTCAGACCGAATTCGGTCCGAAACTTGGGGTGACCTCCTGGGCCGGTTACCCCTACCGCGCCGCACAAAGGTTGGATCGCGATCTGAATATTATCAGGACGATCTACGGGATCAGTCTTTCGTTGGCATTTGGAAATATTCTCAACGCATTCAGGACGAGGCGGCACGGATTGGGTTGGGAGTTAGACATCCTCTACATTCTGCTGGCCTTTGCCGTTGCGACGGTCGGCTATCGTTTCTATTTTACGGCGGGCATTGTGAGGCGCTTCTTCTTGAAACGCGTGCTCCAGCTGGAGGTACCACGTGGGAAGCAACTGCTATTAGTTCATCTACCGATATTGTTTATCCACGCGATTTTATTTTTTGTTCTCTGCGATTTGTTTGGAAAGCTAGTAGAGAAAGGCTCTAACGGGGAATTAGCGTGGGTCGCCGGCCTTTTTTCACTCATGCTTTTCGTTAACAGCTTCTGGCTCATTTGGATCACACTTCACACTGACCCCCGGAATTCGGGCGAGGACTCGTGGGTTGCCGAAAGAAAATGGTCCGTTAATAACCTGTGTTGTGGTTTTATCTCGGCGGTATTCGCCGTGATTGTGTCCTGCGGAGGATTCCAGGGTGAGAAACTGCCTATCTTGTTGATAACCGTGATCGTCGCTGGCAACAGCGCGGTAGATTTCCGTTTGACCTCGCGAGCGTACTTGCTGGGCGATGCTCTTAGCGGAGCCTGAACTCAGTTTAGGAGGCGGGCGGCCCATCCTCGCGTTCTTTGCGAAAGGGTGGGATAACGCGGGGGGCTGGCTGTGATCTTTCAATGCTGGTGTTGTCACGACTGAGGCTGCCCCACCTTCCGCGATTTTCGGAAGGTGGGCACCACGGACCTCGATTTCTTGTCATTCGCCACCACCGCCGCGTGGAGTCTGCACGAAAGCTGGGACTCCTTCAGCCAAGCCCCTGATATCATCCTCCGTGGTGCCCACGTTTCGAAAACCGCGAAACGTGGGGCAGCCTCACTTGTGATGGTGCCAACAAAAAGCAAAAGTGGGCCAGCCCCCTTCATCGCTGTGCAAGGTTCCTTCCCACTGAGTCAACTGTATTATTGCAAAATCTTTCACCTTGACACCCATCGTGACAGGGGGCAATATTTCGTGGCTCGGCTCCGGTTTGGTCTTTCCCGGCCCAGCATCAGCAGGAGGGTGCGCGATGCAAACAATTACGTTGATTCAGTGGTTACAAAGCTCAACAAGAAAGCACTTTCCCGCGTGGGTATTGACGCCGGCAGGTCGAAACGTACACCGTGTGGCCAAATCCAGCGCGTGGAAAAGGGTCTTCGCCGCCTTTGCGCTGTGTGCGGCAGTGGCAACTGTCGCTCCCGCACAGATCACGTTCAAGAGCTTGTTCAGTTTCGACGGAACAAACGGCGCGAACCCCCATTACGTCTACCTTGTGCAGGGCACCGACGGGAAGCTATATGGGACCTCGTATGTGAGCACCGGCAGTGGTGGCACAGTCTTCAAAATTACCACTGCTGGTGCGCTGACCACGATCTATACCTTTTGCCCCGACGGTGAGCCATGCGTGGACGGCGCCCAGCCTGTCGCAGGGCTGGTGCTGGCCAGCAATGGGAATTTTTACGGGACCACCATGAACGGCGGGGCCAACAGCGATGGCACGGTCTTTCAAATCACCAGCGCGGGCAAACTCACCTCGCTGCACAGTTTCGACTTAACCGACGGCGGCGAGCCGGAGGTGGGGCTGATTCAAGCCACCAACGGCAAATTGTATGGAACCACCTCCTCGGGCGGGACCGGCGACGTGGGTACCATCTTTGAAATCACCACTGCGGGCACGCTGACTTCGTTGCTTAGTTTCGATGGCACGAACGGCGACTATCCCGACGGAAAGCTGGTACAGGGCACCGACGGAAACTTCTACGGAACAACTGAGGAAGTAAATTCGGGCAGCGGCACGGTCTTCAAAATGACAGCGGCAGGCAAGCTAACTACGCTGCACAAGTTCACCGGCTCGGGCTCGGACGGCGCCGGCCCGACCAGCGCGTTGTTTCAGGCCAGCAACGGGAATTTTTACGGCACGACTCAGGCTGGCGGAACCCACGGCGGTGGCACGGTCTTTCAAATCACGCCGGCGGGCAAACTCACCACAATCTATAGTTTCTGCGCCAAATCAGGGTGCACGGATGGCCTTAACCCCTCCGCCGGACTGATTCAGGCCACCGATGGGAACCTCTACGGGACAACTTTTTCGGGCGGGAGCAACGAGACTCCCTGCAACGGTGTGTGCGGCACGATCTTCAAAATCACCACCTCGGGCACGCTCACCACGCTGTATAACTTCTGCTCCCAATCGGGGTGCACCGACGGTTCCGAGCCTCAAGAGGGGCTGGTTCAACACACCAATGGCACCCTTTACGGAGTGACCTACTATGGCGGGACCGACGGCCTCGGCACGGTATACAGCCTGTCCGTAGGACTGGGCGCATTTGTGGAGACGCTGCCCAGTGCGGGCAAAGTTGGCGCAAAGGTCACTATTTTGGGAACGAGTCTGACAGGAGCTACCAGCGTCAGCTTCAACGGTACCGCGGCGACGTTTAAGGTAGTTTCGGGCACGGAAATCACCACGACGGTCCCCACCGGCGCGACAACCGGGACCGTTACGGTGAAGACGTCTGCCGGAACGCTGTCGAGTAACGTAGCTTTCGTCGTGAGCAATTAAAACGCGTCGCTCTCCGAAACCATAGACGCTGGTAGGGATGCTTCGACTGCATGGGATTGTCCTTTGGACAATCCCACTTCGCTCAGCATGACACCTTTATCAGCATGACAGCTTAGGGGAGCAACGGGGAGCTGGCTCACCTTTGATCTTTCATTGCTGGTATTGTCACGACTGAGGCTGCCCCACCTTCCGCGATTTTCGGAAGGTGGGCACCACGGACCTCGACTTCTTTTTCATTCGCCACCACCGCAGCTCGGAGTCTGCACGAAAGCTGAGACCCCTCAGCCAAGCCCCTGATATCATCGGCCGTGGCGCCCACGTTTCGAAAACCGCGAAACGTGGGGCAGCCTCACTTGTGATGGTGTCAACAACAAGCAAAAGTGGGCCAGCCCCCTGGAGCAAATGACCGGTCGCTAGGCGCGCTACAATCAGGAATCTTATGAGAAAACTTGCCGTCGTCGCCGTTGCTGCTTTTGCCCTCTCTGCGGCTTGCGCTTTTTCGCAAGCTCATCCTGTCGTGAGACCTCACATTCTCGGCATCGATCATGTTTCATTCTTCACAACCGATCCCGATGGAGTGAAGAAGCTTTACAGCGGCACCCTGGGTCTCGCTTCCGCCGCGCCGGTGGAAACAGGCGGCTCGGTGCGCTACATGGCCGGCACGCAATGGATCGGCTACAGTGCTGCGCCCGACCCCAAAGCGACAGACCGCATGGATCACGTGGCCTTTACTACCGACAACATTGTGGCGCTTGGGGAGTATCTCTCCGCGAAGGGCATCAAAGTTTCAGTGATTCAGCGGCGGCCCGATCACAGTCAAAGTTTTGAGGTGGCTGACCCGGAGGGACACCGGGTGGAGTTTGTCGAGCGAGCCAAAGCCGAGCCGCCTGTGGCGCCGCCGGCGACGGCGGTTTCGCATCGCATGATTCATACCGGATTTCTGGTTCAGAGCCGCGACGCGGAAGATCACTTTTATAGGGACATCCTCGGTTTTCGCCTGTACTGGTATGGAGGAATGCAACCCGACAAGACTGATTGGGTCGCCATGCAGGTTCCGGACGGAACCGACTGGCTGGAATACATGCTGAATCAGCCGGAGCATCCCGATCTGCGGCTTACCGGCGTTTTGAATCACATTTCGCTGGGAGTTGCGGACATGGAGAAAGCGAAAGCGCTTTTGGAATCGCACGGCTGGGCGACGCACGACGGCGAGAAGATGCAGATGGGTCGAGACGGCAAATGGCAGCTCAACGTGTTTGATCCTGACTTGTCGCGGATCGAACTGATGGAATTCAAGCCGGCGCAGAAACCTTGCTGCTCCGATTTTCAGGGGCCGCATCCGTCGGAGTAGGCCGGGGTTTAGCAGGAGCGGGCAATCACTTCTTTTGCTACAATCCAACCGCAATGACAATGACAATGACAACGGTCGAGACGTTTCTGGTTGCCGGGAAAACTGTGGCCAGCGCCAAGGGCGATGGGGTTGCCGTCGATGTGAGTGCCGCGGCGAATCGCGTGTTCCTCCTGACCCTGGAAATCACTCAGATCATCGAGCAGGAGTCGTTGGACGTTAGCATCTACGGGTCGGGGGATGGGACTGCTTGGAGTCCCAAGCCGATCGTCGCTTTTCCGCAGAAGTTTTATTGCGGGCAGTGGCCGCTGCTGTTGGATCTGACAGCGCATCCCGATGTGAAGTTTGTGCGCGCACACTGGGAAATGGCGCGCTGGGGACGCGGTACGGAGACGCCGATGTTCGAGTTTGGCGTGGCGATGAGAGAAGTTCCGGCGAACCTTCTGAAAGAGGCCACGGCGGAAGTCAAGGCTATGGCTTGAGGGTAGCGCCACGAAACAATAAACCCAGCGAGCGATGCGGCGGTGTCAGCGGCATCCGGTTTTCTTCCTTTATATTGATCTTCCTTTATATTGATTCGGAATGAAAAGCGATTCGCAGGTGATTGTGCGGCCGGCGCGCAATGTGCGCGGCAGCGTGCGGTTGCCGGGCGACAAATCCATTTCGCACCGCTACGCGATGCTCGCGGGAATTGCCGAGGGATCGTCCCGCCTGGAAAACTACTCCACCGGAGCCGATTGCGCCAGTACGTTGGGTTGCATGGGTTCGCTGGGCGTCAAATGGGAACGCGCGGAAGCTGAGAATGTCATCGCGGTGCGGGGAAGCGCGCTTGCACTGACCGCTCCGGCGGCTCCACTCGACTGCGGCAACTCGGGATCGACCATGCGCATGTTGAGCGGAATTGTTGCGGGGCAGAACTTCTCCAGCGAACTGTTGGGCGACGAGTCGCTTTCACGGCGTCCGATGGAACGCGTCATCACGCCGCTGACGGCGATGGGAGCGCAAATCGCATCACGCAGCGGACGCCCGCCGTTGCGCATCACGGGCGCGAGCCTGCGTGCCATCGAATACAAAATGCCCATCGCCAGTGCGCAGGTGAAAACCTGTTTGCTGTTTGCGGGGTTGTTTGCCGACGGCGAAACTTGCATCCAAGAGCCGTTGCGCACGCGCGACCACGGAGAAGTCGCGTTGCGGGCATTCGGCGCGCAACTCGAACGCAAGGGCAATGCAGTGCGGATTCGAGGAGGACAAAGACTGCGCGGCATCGAAGCGCGGATTCCAGGAGACCTTTCGAGCGCCGCGTTTTTCTTGTGTGCAGCAGCGTTGTTTCCCGACTCACAATTGACGCTTCCCGGACTGCTGATGAATCCTACGCGGACCCGCCTGCTCGATGTGCTGATCGAGATGGGCTTGCGCATTTCTACGACGCAACTCGAAGAGATTCATGGAGAACTTACGGGTACATTGCAAGTGGAGGGCGGGAAGCTGGTGGGAGCTACGATCGCAGGAGGAGATACCGCCGCGCTGATCGATGAAATTCCTGTGCTGGCAGCGATTGCGCCTTACTCGGAGCAGGGAATCGAAGTGCGGGAAGCGAAAGAATTGCGCGTGAAAGAATCGGACCGCATCGCTGCCATTGCGACCAACCTCCGCGCCATGGGTGCTAAGGTAGAAGAGTGCGAAGACGGTCTGAAAATTCCCGGCCGGCAGAAGTTGCGCGGCGCAGAGCTGGATTCTTTCGGCGACCACCGCATCGCGATGGCCTTCAGTATTGCTGCTCTGCGAGCTTCCGGTGAGACCCTGATCCGGAACGCCGGAGCCGCAGCTATTTCCTACCCCGCATTCTTTGAAACACTGGAAGAGTTGGTGGTGCGTTGATTCGGTCTTTACTTTACTCTTGGGCACTTTTCTCCCGGCGCGGGCGGCGGTCCGCTTTGTGACGGTACGCCTGAGCAGTGTAGTCTTCTGCATCTGCAATCGTTACCCCCGGACAATCCTTCGGACCGTACGTTGGGACAATGGCCGCAGGTGACCTACCCCTCGTCTGGCCGCAAGATAAAAATAACCTAATCGCCCGAGGATCGCTGTAAGACTGCCCCGGTTCTTCAAAGCGTGTGCTGCCAACTTTGCAGCTGAGGGGATGACCATGCGTTCCAAGTTGTGTTTTTGTATCGTGCTATTGGCTTCACTGGCAATTGCCAAGGAACCGAAACCTTACCAATCCGGCAAGGTGTTGCAGATGGATTCGGTGAAGTGCGGCGCCGACGAAAAAGACAATCATAAGAAGACACAGGCACTCCTTTGTCAGGAGTATGTGCTGCAAACCGATCACGTGATCTATCACATCCGCCCGAAAGACGAAAAACATCTGGCGCTGTTGCCGGTAGGCGAGCAGGCGCAGTTCCGCATGGAAAAAGACAAGATGGTGCTGAGGGTGGAAGGTCTCGACAATAAGGATCGCGAATACTTCATAGTCTCGATGATGCCAAGGGGCGATAACATGGCCGATGCGGCTACCCCGCGAATGAACCATCTGCAGTAGGCCGATGGCAGAAAACTGGACCGCAGCGCGAGGCCATGGAGTACAAGTTGTGCCCCAGCGCAGATTTCCGGTTGAACCATGCGTCACCGGCCGGCAATCTCCGTAGGCCCCGAAGCAGGAAATCTTCAGCGATCATGGTCGATCATGGAAGGCACAACAACCTCGGACCCGCTTTCAGACCTCAGTTCCGCCTGCCGCCACGCCGAACGCGGTTTGTGATAGAGTAATTTTCTCTCAACGAACGATCGGGCCGAATAGGGCCTAAACGACGCGGTCTCGACACTTCGGACTTGCACTCGAGCAAAAGGAGCCTGCCATGCCGACCCTCCGTGATCTCCTAAAAGACCGCAAGGTTTACTCGATTGACGCTGCACGCACGGTTCTGGAGGCCGCGCGCTTCATGATGGAGCACAATATCGGCGCGTTGCCGGTGCTGCGCAACGGGGAATTGGCGGGAATGTTTTCCGAACGCGATATCATGAACCGCGTAGTAGCCGTGGGCCGCACTCCGGGCACGACTGTGGTCTCTGAAGTGATGACCGCCAACCCGCGGGCCGTGGACCTGGATGAGACCATCGAGGAGTGCCTTTTCATTATGCGCGAGTTTGGCTTCCGCCATTTGCCCATTGTGGAAGGCAAAGAGTTGCGGGGCCTGGTTTCGTTGCGCGACATCCTGATGCGCCAGGCCAGCGAAACCGAGCGGCAATCGCGGCGCGCGGCGTCGTAAGGAGCGATCTCACTCCCGCTTGCGCAGCAGCAGTTCGCCCTGTTTGGGCGGCAGCTTGAAGGGAAACTCGAAGATTTTTCCTTGCAGCGGCAGGCGCAGCACGAACTCCTCCTGTCGCTTCCAACCGTTGAGCCACTTGCTGTCGGTATTGAAAAAAACCCAGCCACTCACCTCGGGATTGCCGCGGTCGAGACTGGCGGCGCGCAAAGCGTTTTTGCTGAGGAATTCTATGAGCTCGCTGACCGATTTTTGATAGTCGCGCAGGCGGGCCTCGCGGGAATCTTTTTCTTCAGGATGCCTGGCAACTTCGCGCGCGGTTGCGTGGTCGAGGGTATCGGCATCGTTCTGAATCTTTTCGGAATAACCGTCGGGGTCGAGGGCGGGTTGCACCACTTTGAAGTGCTTCATGAACTGCAGAGTAATGCCGTTGGGATTGGCATCCAGCGCGCCCGGGCCATTGTAACGAAGAGTGAGCAGCACGCCGAAGATGGGCTCGATGCGATGATGGATGATCTGTACCTCGCGCGCGTCGACGGCGAGGACAATGCCTGTGTCGCCGGACCAAAGTCCGTAGCGATACTTGCCATCGTCGCCGCGGGAAAAGGTGCATCCGGGAAGATCTTCGCTCCAGCGGACGACGGGCGGCGCGGGTTTATTTTTGCCTGGCGCAGCCCAAACTGGTGCAGGCCAAACTCGCACAACCCAGGCCGGCACAGTCTGGGGCGACGGCGACGAGCAGAGGGCGCAGGCGCACACCAGAAGTGCGAGAGAGGAACATGCGGAATTCCGAAACCGCCGCATGAGTTGAGGACCGGTCAGTCGCTCACCGAGAGAGTGATTGTTGTTGCCGCGGTATTGCCGCTGTTGCTCGGCCCCAGACCGCTCTGATCCACCCCGGTGAGCGTAAATGTGTAGGTGTTTTTGGGGGTGGTTCCGGAGGTGGTGGTGGTGCTGGTGCCGGTGTAGTTGGGTCTGCCGCAGCCGGGCACCAGCAAAATCGCGCTCGCGATGCCCATCAGAAGGAGCCAGCTCAGCAGTCTGCGATGGCAGGGCCGGGCCGAGTGCCATGCAGCCGAGCCCCATGCAGCGGAGCCCAATCCGATCAGCGCCAGGCCAGGTACAGCCAGAAACAGTGCATAGAAGATGCGCGGCGTCCGCAGGTTTTTCGTGGTGGGCGGAGCCGAGCCCGTTGTGGTGATAGTGAGTGTAGAGGCGCCCACAGCAGTACCTGAGACGCTCACCGTGGCTGGACTGAATGAACATATAGGAGACGGCACGGCTGCCGGACTTATGCTGCTGCAGATCAAGGTCACGTTACCCACATAGTTGTTGATGGGACTCAGCGTGATTACAGCGGTAGCACCGCTGCCGGCCGCGACCGTGGCCGGACTGATGGCGGTGGTCACGTTCAAGGTGTAATCCGGAGTTACCGCCAGTACCGTCAGATTCAGAGTGACGGTGTGCGTATTGACGCCCGATGTGCCGGTTACGGTGACGGTATAGGGCTGCGGGGCGGCCGAAGATGTCGAAACCGTCAACGTGGGGTTGGCCGGGGCGCTTACCGAGGTGGGCAGGGAGCAGGTGGGGCCGTCCGTTTGCTGCGGTAAAACCGAGCAGGAAAGATCAACCGTGGGGCCGCTCACCGCGTTCAGAGGCTGCACGGAAATCGTGGAAAGCGCGGACACTCCAGGATCCACCGATGAGGGCTGGAGCGGCGTCGCCGAGAGCATGAAATCCGCCTGCCCATGCGCAAGAGATTCGCAGATGGGCAAGAAAAGACAGAGCAGCAACCCGAAGGTGGTGGCACGCAGAATTCGCTGGGGATTGAACATGAGCTGGTATGGACTAACTTACCTTCGATTCCTCCAACCGCGCAAACGCTGCCTGAACCGCTGAGAAAGATTCCGACCGCGGCTTGAGATGGACCTTGAGATGGGCATGGGTTCGCACACAGATTTTATACGACGAACTGTTTATACGGCGAATCGATTCCGGCATTTCAGAGCAGAATGGCTCACAGAAATCATGATTCCTGCAAATCATGACTCACTAAATCGTGATTCCTACAAATCTTAGACTACGGTTGGCAGTTGCGCCAATGGAGGCAAGAGTTACGCCAAAAAGACTGCGGCCATCCCAGGATGCGAGGCGGCCGCGATGTTCCATTCCAGCTTAGTTGACGGTGAGAGTTACCGGTGGGGCAGAGTGCGTTGTGGTGTTCGGATCGGAGCCGGTTCCAGTGACGGTGACGGTGTACGGTCCCGCCGGCGTACAGCCGGTGCAGGAGCTTCCCCCCCCACCGCCGCTGCTGCTACTGCTGCTGCTGCAGGCCGGCAACAAGAACAAGGCAGCCATTACCGCAGTGATGATAAAGAAGCCCAAGAGCCGCTTGCGGCGTGAGCGGGCAGAACTGAAGCCCATCCCCATCAGCGACATGCCAACGATTGGCAGCCACATCGCATAGAAGATGTTGGAGCGGCGAAACAGCGCGCTGCTTGTGCCGGTGGTTGTGATGGTCATGGTCGCCATGTTGCTGGCTAGCGTACCAACCGAGCACTGGGGCGCTGGAGTTCCACTGCCGGATACCGAGCACGAGAGAGCTATCGCGCTGCTATATCCGTTCAGAGGCGTCACCGTGACCGTTGAGCTAGAAGTGCCGCCGGGAGTTACTGAGGCCGGGTTCGGCGCGCTGGCGGAAATGGTGAAATCCGGTGCTGTGGCTTGCGTGTAGGCCGCGATAAAAGCTTCGGGGCAGGGAACGGTGGGGACAGTGGTGTCGGTTGAGCTGAAGCAGGTGCCGCCGCCGTAGGTGGTATCCAGTGCACTCTTGGTCGGGAAAAGCGCGGTCGAGCCGTTTCCCGAGTCCGTGTCGCCGGTCACGTAGATGTTTTCCGTGGAGGCATCCAGAGCGATGCTGCCGCCGAGTTGATCCTCGTCGCCGCCGCCGCCCAGATAAGTTGAAAACAGCGCTGTATTCTGGGTGGGACTCAGCACGCTGACGAAAGCATCGGTGCTTCCGGCAAGAGCTGCCTGAGTGGGGTTCACGGTGGGGAAGTTGGAGGAACTGGTCTGGCCCGTGATGTAGATGTTTGCCGGGCTCGAACTGTCGAGGGCGATGGCGAGGCCGAGGTCGGTGCCGCTGCCGCCCAGGAATGTGGCGTAGGTTGCGCCGCCCGCTGCGGCGCCGCCCGCCGGGTTCAGTTCAACCACAAAGGCGTTCTGCGTACCCGCCAGGGTTTTTTGGTAAGGCGTGCCACTGCCAAGCGGGAAATCGGAGGACTGGGTCAGGCCTGTGATGAACGCATCGCCGCTGGAATCAGCTGTGATTGCCATGGCGAAGTCGACGTTGTTCCCACCGTAATAAGTCAGATAGGTGTAGTCGGAGAGATTGGCTTTGATAGCGGCTATGAAGGCGTCGTCTTTATAAATGTCGCCGACGAGATTGCACTGTCCGTCGGTACCGCACTGGGGCTGTAGCGCGTTTACCACGTGCAGATCAGTGGAGATGGTCTCGCCGGAAACATAAATGTTGCCGCTGCCATCGAGGGCAACGCCGGTTGCCAAATCGAGACCGCTGCCGCCGATGTAGCTCAACAGATCGTATGCAGTGCCGCTGGAGTTGAGCTTCACGATGTAACCGTCGCCGGCGCCACTCCCGGATCCCAGATTGATGGCGCCTCCATATGGCAAGGGATTGACGACGCCTGATGTGCCCACAACCGGAGATCCAAGGTCGGCGGAGAAAGTCTCTCCGACGACGTAGACGTTATGGCTGCTATCGACTGCGACCGCCAAGCCGGAATCGCTGGCGCTACCGGCGATGTAGGTGGCCCATCCGCCGGTCAGCGACCCAGCCAAGGTCAGTTTCGCGGCAAAAGCATCATTGTTGCCATCAGCGACTCCGCCTTCGAAGGTGGTTTGCACAGTTCCGGCCGTAACCGGGAAATCAGGCGACTCGGTGGTGCCGCTAACGTAGATTCCGGTGCTGTCGATCGCGATTCCACCGGGGAAATCATCGCCGCTTCCGCCGAACTCAGTCGTGAATTGCAGCGCGCCTGCGGGGCTGATTTTGGTTACGAAGACATCGGAGCTGCCGTTGTCTGCGGGTGTAGCAAATCCGGGGATAGAGACGGAGTCGGTCGCCCCGGCTACGAACTCGTTTCCGCTTCCATCCACCGCGATGCCCAGGCCGTAATCTTCGAAGTCTCCGCTGGAATGCCCGAAATACGTGGAATAAGTCACAGTCGGATCAATGACGAGCTGACGGCTATGGTCATAAGGGCCAACCGCGAAGGCCACTTCTTTTGCGTTCTTCAACACGAAACGCGCTTGCACGTTCTGCCGGACGCCATCTTTCTCCTGGAAAGCGACGGGCCTATGCATCTCGACGGGGCCTGCCACCGTGTTCAGAATAAGGTCGCCGGCGGCATTGGTGGTCATCTTGTCCGCACCCTGGAAGCCAAGCGCGATGGATTTGGTTTCCACACCGGGGCTTACCAGGTAATCGAATTCCAAGTGCTGGCCGGCTCCGTGAAAGGCAAGATCGACGCCGGGGTAAAGATTGCGATAGAGGACTTCTCCGAACAAAGGGATGTTGGAGTGCCACTTCGAGGGATCTCTGCCGATAAAGTAGTTCACTTTGCCTGCCTGCGGACTCTGCGCAACGAACTGTGTTCCCGGCCGCGCCCCCAGCAAATTCATGCGGAGAACCGCGACCGAGGCCGCCTTGTTCTCAGACTGCTGGCGCTTGCGCAGCATGCTCATGACCTTGGACGGGCCGAGGCGCTTGTCCATCATCATGCGCCGCACGCCGGAGTCTGCGCCGCGAGTGTGCATCGTCAGGATGACCGAGGCCGGCGTCAGATATAGCTTGTAGCCGTTGCCCCGCGCCAAATATTTCACCTCCGGATCGCTCTGGCCTTGATTCGGTTCGAAGGCCAGGGGAAGGGCAGCATACGTGGCTCGAACGCGTTGCTGTGCGGCGGGCGAGACGACACCCGCCTGCGATGACGCGGCGGCAGGTACGTTGGCCGCCGCGGAACGTACGCTTCCGCGATGCAGGGCCGGCGAAAGCGCAAGCACAGCCAAGGCAATGACGCCGGCAAGGGCGACCAGGCAAACAGCAGAGACCCCTCTACGGGCAGTGGACACGAGATTCCTCCTGTGATGACACCATGAACCCGACTCAGTGAAAAAGCACTCGGCAGCCGGTAAGATTACTCACATAAGCCGTGCGCAGACTAGCGAGCCGTAAGGTTGCGAATTTAAGCAGCTTACGGGCGAGTATGGCGCGCAAGCCAAAGCTTGTCAACGCGCCAAGATAGCAATCTGGGTAACCGTCAGCCAAGTTACCAAAGTTCTTAACGCGCCGTTTCGGGGTCTTTCGTTCGGTTTCTCCCGCGGGATTCCAATCCCGCTGGATGCAAACTACTTGGTCCGAAACTGGAGCGGGATCAAGAGCTTCCCGCCCAGGGACGAGGGAAGCCGCAGAAAACAAAAAAGTGTATCACCGCTCGTCTTGCATCACTGCTCATCTTGCGTCAATTCGGGCGATGGCACGGTTCCCGTCTCCACTTGCTTCTGCCGTTCCGTCCGGCGTTCGTTGTCGATGCGCACCGCTGCTTCAAGTTCCTTCTTACCTTCCTCTTTACGGCCAAGATGAATCAGGATCTGGCCGCGCACATAATGGAGGTCAGTACGCTGCGGATCAAGCTGAACGGCCGCGTCAATCGCGCGGAGTGCCTGGGAATATTTCTGTTCCCGTTGATAAGCCTTTGCCAGGCCGAGCCATGAATTCAGCAGGCGCGAATTACGGCGCAGGGCCTCGCGATAATTTGTTTCTGCGTGCTCATCCTGCTGCAGCAGTGAGTAAACATCGCCCAGTTCGTCGTAGTTGAGGGCCAGGTCAGGCTCTACGGCCGCATCCTTCAGGAATTCGTCGCGTGCCTGTTCGTAATCCTGTTTCTTCAAATACGCGAGTCCAAGGTTGAAATGCACAAAGGGTAGCTTGGGATCCGCCTGTGCCGCCGCCTGGAAATCGTCCAATGCCAGATCGTACTGCTCGAGGTTCAAGTGGGCCTTGCCCATGAAAAGATGAAACTCGGGCGAGCCCTCGCCAACTCTCACCAGTTGTGTGGTGGCTTTCTCATCCAGTTCCTTTTTCCCGGCGCGGTGGGCCGCGATCGAGAGCACATACAAATAATTCAACTGGGTGTTTTCCTGCGTCCAGAGCCGCTCCAGTGTGTTGGCGGCGTCGGCCCAGCGGTCAGCGAAGAAATAGCAGAGGCCCAGCAGATGGCGCGCCTGCAAGGACTGGGGCTGGTCGCGCACGACCGATTCAAATGGAGGTATTGCTTTGAGATATTCGCTCTGCCGGTAGTAGGCAAGGCCAATATTCAAGCGGATGCCTGGAACTTGCGGCAGCAGGCGATCAGCCTTGTGCAGCATCTCCAGCGCCTTGGCCCACTGCTTGCGCCGCATGTAGACCACCCCTAGATTCGCATAGGCTCCGGCCAGTTGAGGATTCACCGCCAGCACCTGGCGGAACGCCCGCTCCGCCGCATCCAGTTGGCCGCGGTTCAGCGCGTCTTGTCCGTGCTGGAAAAGCCGCGCGGGATCGGTTTCCGCAGCATCGCCGGACGAGGCTGGTGGCGAGGCATTTCGGGTGCTTCCTGCAGCGACAGACGAGGAGGTTTGTGGCGAAATTGCCGCGCCTGAGCCGGTCAGCAGAGACAACGCCAGAAATCCCGAGATGGTTCTCACGCTTGACACCCGGTTTACTCTCTGCTGTAGTGTCCGCCAGCCTTGCTGCGAATTCAAGCGGGCGAGGATTTGTACCGGACTGAACTCCCGTGACACGCTGTTGCAGGGAGACTTTTTCGATGGTCACCATTCGCGACGTAGCCAAGGAGAGCGGGTTTTCGTCCACGACGGTTTCGATCGTTTTGAACGACGCCCCACTCGCCCGCTACATTCCGCCCGTCACCAAGAAGCGCATCATGCGCGCGGCGCAAAAGCTCGGCTACCGCCCCAACCAGTTTGCCCGCTCTTTGCGAAGCAAACGCAGCCATACGGTGGGCGTGATGGTCTTCGACATGACCGATCCGTATTGCACGCTGGTGCTGCGCGGCATCGAGAATACGCTCTATCAAGCCTCGTATCTGCCCATCCTCACCGACGTGCACAATGAGCGCGTCCGCTTCGAGCGCTACCTGGAGATGCTGCTTGACCGCCGAATCGAGGGCCTGATCGTCCTCGCCAACTGGCTTTTTCTCGATATCAATCTGCTCGCCGACCTGGAAAAAAGCAGCATTCCCACCGCGATTATCGGCTGCGAACTCAAGGGCGACTCCATGAGTTCCGTGATTGTGGATAACGAAGTCGGGGGCTATGCGGCGCTCGAGCACTTGCACTCGCTCGGGCATCGAAAGATTGCATTCATCCGTGGCCCTAAGGGCTTGACGGACAGCTCCCCGCGCTGGCGCGGCGTCCGCAAATGCGCCAAGGCCAGCCGACTGGAGTTGGACACGTGTTTGATTGTCGATTTGCCCGAGTCGCGCGATCCCATCTCCAGTTTCGAAGCCGGATTTAAGTTGACTGAGGGTTTGATCAAACAGAAGCGCCAATTCACCGCCCTGCTGGCTTTCGACGATATGACCGCGTTCGGCGCGATTCGAGCGCTGGCCAAAAGCGGCTTGCGCGTTCCGGAGCAATGCTCGGTAATCGGATTTGACGATGTTGCTCCCTCTGCTCTCTATACTCCGCCGCTGACTACGGTGCGCCAGCCCATGGAGGCGATGGGCGCGTCCGCCGTCGGGGTGGTTCTCGACGGCATCAATGCCGTGCTGGAGAAACGGGAAATCGCGGCCAGCCACCGCAGAGTTGCCCCGGAATTGGTGGTCCGGGAATCGACCCGCAGCCTGCTCTAGAGCTCGGCTGCGTTTTTTTGGTTGCGAGCCAGCCATTTTTCTGCTTCTGTTTCTTGGCCGCCTCCGCGCTTTTCTCTTGACAGAGGATATAGCAAAAAAGCACTATTCATACGTTTTAATAACCGGTTTTGGCCTCAAGCCAATACTTCGGAATCGCGGGGGAAGCCGGCCAAAATCGTCTCCGTGCTTGCCGGCAGGCACGGTTCATCGGTGCGCGCGGTGGCCCCGCGCAAAAAGGGAGCCTGATCATGGAATCTCGTCACGTATTGTTGCGGGTCGCTTTGCTGGTGCTGGTTGGATGCTCGATTGTCCGGGCTCAGGACACGGCCTCGATCACCGGCACGGTGACGGATCCCTCGAGTGCCGCAGTAGCCGGTGCCCAGGTCGTCCTCACCAACTCCGAGCATGGCATCAAGCGCACGGCGACCTCCAACAGCAGCGGCGATTACTTGTTCGCTTCGCTCCCGATCGGCAGCTACGACTTGACGGTTTCCGCGGAAGGATTCAAGAAGTACGAGGCCAAGGGCGTCGTGCTACGGGTTGCGGATAAAGCGCGTGTGAACGTCGCGCTGCAAGTCGGGACGCTGAGCACTGAGATCGTGGTACAGGGCTCCGAAGTTGCGCAAGTTCAAACGCAGTCTTCGGACCTGGGCAACACCGTCAGCGGCAAAGAAATCAGTCAGCTTGAACTCAATGGCCGCGACTTCACACAACTCGTTGCCCTTTCGCCGGGAGTAACAGACCAATCCGGCGCAGATGAGGGTGAGCCGGGCGCGTCAACCGTGGCCTTCAGCATCAACGGCGGGCGCACCGAATACAACAACTTTGAAATCGATGGCGGCGACGCCCTCGACAACGGCAGCAATAGCACGCTCAACGTCTACCCCAGCATCGATGCCATCGCCGAGGTGAAAGTGCTCACCTCGAACTTCGGCGCGCAGTACGGCCGCAATGGTTCCGGCACAATCGAAGTCGAGACCAAGTCCGGCACAAGTTCGTTCCACGGCGATCTTTACGAGTTCTTGCGCAACGACGCTTTTAATGCAACTCCGGAGTTTGAAACTTCGGTTCCGGCGTACAAGAAGAACGATTTCGGTTTTACCATCGGCGGTCCGGTGTTTATTCCCGGCCACTACAACACCAGCAAGCAGAAGACATTTTTCTTCTGGTCGGAAGAATGGCGACGCGAACTCACGCCCGCTTCCGGTTTCTTTTCTTCGACGCCGGTACCAACCATGGCGGAGCGCGGCGGAAACTTCAGCGATGTGTGCCCCGCGAGCGGAACGGCGTTCCAAACCGCCGACTCCACATTCACGTCCGACTCATATAACCCGAATTGCCCCGCAGCCAGTCCTGGCGCTACGGCGTTCGACGCTAATCTGGGGACAAACATCCAGCTTTACAACACCTACGCGGGCAACCAGGTTCCCATTGCCAACCCGGCAGTGACAAATGCACTAGAGGCGCTAATCCCTGAACCCAACATTGCGTCGGGGGCGCTTGGCAGCGGTGTTCTCGATACGTGGTTTGCGACCCCCACGTTGCCCACGCACTGGCGGCAGGAGCTGTTCAAGGTCGATCACAACATCAACGACAAAGTTCGCGCCAGTTTTCGTTACATCCACGACTCCTGGAATCAGCAGTATCCTGTTCCTCTTTGGACTGGTGGGACGAGTTTCCCCACTATTCAGACGAATTTCAATAATCCCGGTGTCAGCATGGTGGCGCGCCTCACGGCCAACGTTTCTCCAACCCTGTTGAACGAATTTGTCGCGAGCTATACCACCGACCACATCAGCACAAACCTGACTGGCCCGTGGCAGCGGGGCAACGTTCCCGCCACCCTTGGCCTTTACAATAATGGCTACGGGGGCAAAGTTCCGGGCATTAGCGTTTCTGGCGGAGAGTATGGCGGCGGCTTCGCCGAGGACCCGGGCTATGTTCCGCAGGGACCTCTGAACTCTAACCCCACTGTCACGTTCCGCGACAATGTCACCAAGATCGTTGGCCCTCACAACATTCAGTTTGGCGTCTACGTGGTGGACGCGCATAAGAATGAAATTCCCCAGCCCGGCAATGGCGTGAACGGCCTGTTGTCTTTCAGCAACACGAGTCCCGTCTCCAGCAACAACGCATTCGCCGACCTTCTTCTCGGCAACATCGGGGGATTTACCCAGGAGGGCGCGGCGCTGAAGATGCACGAGGAGTACAAAATCTACGAGACATTCTTTCAGGATGATTGGCACCTCACCAGTCGCCTGACGCTGAACCTCGGTTTGCGTCTAAGCTTCTTCGGCACCTATCGCGAAGAAAATAACCTGGCATGGAATTTTGATCCGGCCTTTTACGCAGCGGGCGCCAGCAGCGTGGACCCTGTCACCGGCCTTGTGATCGGCAACCCCTATAACGGATGGGTAGACTGCGGAGTAACGCCGGGTGTACCCGCGGGTTGCATGACGAACCACTGGTGGAATCCCGCGCCCCGCCTTGGTTTTGCCTTTGACCCCAAAGGGGACGGGAAATGGGCGGTCCGAGGAGGCTACGGAATTTTCTTCGAACATACCAACGGCAACGAGTCGAATACCGAGTCGTTAGAGTACGAGAGCAAGAGCACACCAATCACTAGCATCCCCAATGCCTTGTCAGCGGCCAGCTGCGGCGGAACAACTGGATATGACTGCCTCAATTCGAGTCTCCTGGGAGTTTCCGGAGCCACCACGACGCCTTTGCAGTTCGTATCGCTTCCTAACAAGGCGGTTTGGCCGTACATGCAACAGTGGCATTTGGACGTGCAGCACGATATAGGCAAGAACACAATCGCCACAATCTCCTACGTGGGCAGCGCGGGAGTGCATCTCACGCGTTCTTATGAATACAACCAAATGTTTCCCGTCCCGGCCAGCCAAAATCCCTATGCCCCGGGCCAGGTCATAAGCGCCGCAGACTGCAACAATATAAGCAACGGCGTTGATGCCGTCGATGCTTACGGGGTTCCTACGAACGCCGTAACTTCCTACGGAACACCGGTTCCTTACACCGCCGGAGTAAACGGAGGACCCCCGTCGGGGGCGGCTGTTAATTTGTTTGTGGCCTGCGGAAATACCTCAAGTCCGTTTCGCCCATACGCTGGCATCGGCAGCATCCAGCGCAAGGATCAAACCGGGTCCTCGGATTACAACGCCCTGGAAGCCTCGCTGCGTCATAGCATCGGTGGCTTGGAACTGAACGCAGCCTACACATACAGCCATTCGATTGATGATTCCTCCGATTACAACGACACGGGATTTGTAAACTCTTACAACCTCAATGCCTACCGGGCCAGCTCTAACTTTGATCAGCGCCATAACATCACATTGGCCTATGTGTACGATCTTCCGTTCTTCAAAGGAAAAGGATTAACACACTCGCTCTTAGGCGGCTGGCAGTGGTCGGGCATCACGTTGATTCAGAGCGGTTCGCCGTTCAGCGTGTACAACGAAGGGGTTACGGCAACTGCCGACAACGCAGGAGTGGGCAACGGGTTCGCTACGGTTGGTTCCTATCCCGATCTCGTTGGCAATCCGAAGGCGGGGGTTTCCAGTAGTCCATTGGCGGGTCCGCTCCCAGGCTTCGGACCGCTGCTCTATAACCCTGGCGTTTTTGTGCAGCCCACCGGATTGACCTTCGGCGATGCAGGAAGAAATATCTTGCGCAACCCCTGGCGGACGAACTTCGACATGGCCTTGCTGAAGCACTTCGCCATCACCGAAACCAAGTACTTTGAATTCCGGGCTGAAGCTTTCAACGTATTCAATCACGTGGAATATAACTGGCTGGGCGGCGATGCGGGCTCTGCTGCGGATAACGGCGGCCGAGGAACGGCCTCCAACGAGATCGCGTGCTACGGCGGTGCGAACAACTCAGCGGGCGACCCCAGCTGCGCAGGCAATAGCTATTTGCGCTCGGCAGGCACGCACCTTCCGCGCATCATGCAGCTCGCCCTGAAGTTTATTTTCTAGCGTTCCGCCCCAGGCAATTTGCTACAGAGCTGCGCGCCGCAGCGACGGCCGGAGTCTTTTCTTACCCCACCGGCACTTGCTGTGGTGCAGCCACGGCTGCTAGCGCCAGCGCCAGGTCAGCGATTAAGTCGTCTGCATTCTCGATACCTACCGAGAGGCGGATCATCTGTTCGGTCACTCCCATCCTGGCGCGCTCTTCGGCTGAAATCATGGCATGCGAGGTAAGCACGGGGATTGATACAAGCGATTCGACGCCTCCCAGGCTCGGCGCCAGCGTGAACAGCCGCATAGATTCGCTCACTCGCCGTGCGTCTTCGCCGGTCCCTTCGATCTCGAAACTCACCATGCCGCCACCTCCGCTCATCTGCTCGCGCGCCACGCCATACTGCGGATGACTCTTCAGAAACGGATAATGCACCCTCCGCACCTTGGCATGCTCCGACAAAAATTCCGCAACCCGCTGCGCATTCTCATTCTGCCGCGCCACGCGAACGGCCAGCGTCTTCAGTCCGCGCACCAGCATCCACGAGGCATGGGGATCCATGCAATTGCCAAGCGTTGTCCGGGTTTCCCAGATTCGCTTCATCAATTCGCGGCGTCCGGCCACCACTCCGCAAATCAGGTCGGAATGCCCGCTGAGGTATTTCGTGCCCGAGTGCATGATGAGGTCAATGCCAAACTCCGCCGGATGTTGATTGATGGGAGTGCCAAATGTGGCATCCATCATACTGAGCAGCTTGTGCCGTTTGGCCAACGCTGTGACTTTCTTGAAATCGACGACGCGCAAAGTGGGGTTGGTCGGAGATTCCAAATAGAGGAGCTTGGTATTCGGACGCATCGCTCGCTCGTGCTGCTCATATTCGGTGGTGTCGACGAACGTGGTCTCAATGCCAAGCTTAGGCAGCCACTGCGAAAGAAATTTGTTGACGCCGCCATAAATGTCGCGCTGCGCGACGATGTGATCGCCGCTTTTGAGCAGCGCCATGATCGTGGTGGTGACCGCGCCCATGCCCGATGCAAACGTCAGCGCCGCCTCCACACCTTCCAACTCCGCGATCGTTTTCTCGGCAACCGTATTCGTCGGATTGCCGTAGCGCGTGTAGAAACGGTCGGTATGCGCGGCCCGCAGTTGCTCGTCGTTGTCGGTTACTTCGAACGTGGAAGTCTGATAGATGGGCGTGGCCAGCGGCCCGTTTTTCTTGTCCATATCCGCTGCACCGTGCACTGCCTTGGTCTCGGGATGTTGCCGTTTCATTGGTCCGCACCTCAGCTACCTTCCAGAGTACCCGCGCCCGGCGGTTGCGGCAAGGCGGTCCAAACATTCGGCGGGCATTTATAATTTCCTCTTGATGAACCTTGGCCTGAAAGATTGTGTGGCGCTGGTCGCCGCATCCAGTCAGGGGATCGTGTGGGCGACGGCGAGCCTGTCGCGACCGCGGGGGGGCAGTGTATCTCCGATGAACCGAACTTCTACCGTTTCGTACATGGCGTTGGTCGCAACGCTTTTGCTCAGTTGTGGCGGCCAGTCTGCCGCCCAAGCGCGTCCGTTCCCTGGCCCCGACGTGCAGCAGATATACCAACGCCTCTTACTCCCGATTGAAAAGATCCCGGCCTTTGATCACCACGCGCACCCGGGTTTCTCCGACGATCCGGATGTCGACGCCATGGCCGCGCCCCCCGATGCCAGCGAAGCCTTGCGCACGCGCAGTGACAACCCTGAACTAATTGCCGCAGCCAAGGCTCTGTTCGGCTATCCATATGCCGATCTCTCTCCCGAACACGCCAGGTGGCTCGTCGCGAAAAAAGCGGAGCTGAAAAAGCAATATCCAGGCACAGCTTATTTCAATTTGATTCTCGACAAGATCAACACCGAGAGTTCCGTTGCAAACCGTGCCATGATGCCGGACTACCTCGATCCCAGGCGTTTTCCCTGGGTGTTTTTCGCCGACTCTTTTATGTGGCCTTTCAACAACGAGCGGGAGACCGCGCGCAATCCCGACGAGGGCGTCTTTATCCCGCTGCAAGAGAAAATGCTGCGCCGCTGGATGCAGCAGGAGAGTGTCGGCCGGCTTCCCGCGAAGTTCAGCGACTACCTGGAGTTCATAACACGAGTGCTCGCGGACAATCAGAAAAAAGACGGCATCGCCATGAAGTTTGAAGTGGCCTACTTTCGCCCCACAACGTTTTCGGATCCAACGCGCGAGCAAGCGGAAGATATTTATCAGCGTTACGCAACAGGTGGCATTCCCACCGAAAAGGAATACCGGAGTTTTCAAGATTACGTCTTCCGCTTTCTCGTCAGCGAAGGCGGCCGCTTGAACTTGCCCGTGCACATTCACACCGCGGTCGGCATTGGCGATTATTTCAATCTGTCGCAAAGCAACATCATGAATCTGGAGAGCGTGCTGCGCGATCCGCGTTACCGCAGCACCACCTTCGTAATGATCCACGGCGGCTATCCCCTGGAGCGCGAGGCCGTCTGGCTCGCTGCTATGAAAAATGTCTACCTCGATTCATCATTCGGCGAGCTCGCCCAATATCCTTCAGCCTTCAAGGACACACTCAAAATGTGGCTGGAAACTTTCCCCGACAAGATCACTTTCGGGACCGACTGTTTCCCGTACAATGACGTTGTGGGCGCGGAAGAGAGCTACTGGCTGGGCGCAGAATCGTCGCGCCTGGCGCTGGCCGCAGCATTGGCCGAGATGGTCTCCGAGGGGCAGATCAGTGAAGCCCGCGCATTGGAACTGGCTCACGCTTACTTGCACGACAATGCTGTAAAGCTATACGGAGGCAAGGTACACTGAGAGAATTTGTTATGCCGAAAGCAAAACCCAAACCAAAAATATCCGCCCGCGCTAAAACAAAAAATACAGCCGCACACTCCCGCGCCCAGCGAGCAGTCAGCAAGCACGCAGCCGCCAAACTCGAGCTCCAATACGTCCCCTGGCGAGCCATTCCGCTGGAAAATCTCAATCCGTCCTTGCAGCGGCAGTTCGTCGTCGGCCAGGAAATTATGCTCGCCCGCGTGCTCCTGAAGAAAGGCTGCGTCGTTCCGGAGCACAGCCATCACAACGAACAACTCACCTACATCCTGGAGGGGGCACTCAAGTTCTGGATCGACGGCAAAGAAATCGTGGTCAACGCCGGTGAAGTGCTGTGCATTCCCGCGGACATGCCGCACAAGGCCGAGGCCGTGGAAGATACCGTCGACCTCGACGTCTTCACTCCGCCCCGCGCCGACTGGATTAACAAAACCGACCAATACCTGCGCGGACGGAGATGATCACAAAGTAACCTGCCGGCGTCGTTTGGCGCTGGTGCGGCGATGGGACATTGCTATATTGGAAGGGTCGCCAAAGATTCCAATCTTCATGTCTCATCCAACCACTTCTGAGCCGGGCCTGCGGCAATCAACGCATCGCTTCCGCTGCATCGCCTGCGGCGATCTCAGCGACGCCGCCAGTCTGGACTTCCGCTGCTCGCGATGCGCAGATTTGCTTGAGATTATTTATCCGGCTTGGACTTCTGCTTCGCCTGCCGCTGAAGATCTGAAGTCTTCCTGGCGGCAGCGTCGTCTCTCGAACTCTGCCATTGACCTCAGCGGCGTCTGGCGCTTCCGCGAACTGTTGCCAGCGCTTCAGAACAGCGACCAAGCCATCACCCTGCGCGAAGGCAATACGCCTTTGTACGAATTGCCGCAATGCGCGCGCAGCACAGGCGTTCCGCGGCTCTATGCCAAACATCAGGGAATGAACCCCACCAGTTCGTTCAAAGACACGGGCATGACGGTGGCCGCGTCCTTTGCGCGCGAGGCCGGATACCGCTGGGTAGCTTGCGCGTCTACCGGCAATACGTCGGCATCTATGGCCGCTTACGCCGCGCGTGGCGGACTGCGAAGTCTGGTGCTGGTTCCGGAAGGCAAGATCTCCTGGAGCAAACTTTCTCAGGCCCTCGACTACGGCGCCTTGACCTGCCAACTCCGCACGGATTTCGACGGTTGCCTGCGTCTGCTGCAGCAACTTGTTCTGCGCGCCCCGGTATACCAGTTGAACTCCATCAATCCATTCCGGCTCGAAGGCCAAAAAACTCTTGCGCTCGAATTGCTGGAGCAACTGGACTGGCAACCTCCCGATCACATCCTCGTGCCCGGGGGAAATCTCGGCAACATTTCGGCGATCGGCAAGGCTTTGCTGGAGATGCGCGGCCTCGGCTTGATTGCACGCCTGCCGAAGTTGTCGGTGATTCAAGCCGAGGGCGCGAATGCCCTCGTGCGAACCATGCGCGAGGCCGGCGGCAAGCGGCTGGTGAGTGTGCAAGCGGAAACTCGCGCCACCGCCATCCGCATCGGCAATCCCGCGTCATGGAAAAAAGCAGTACACGTGCTCGAAGCCACCGGCGGCGCGTGCGAACAAGTGAGCGAAATCGAAATCGCGCAGGCGAAAGCGGAAATCGGCGCCGAAGGCATTGGATGCGAGCCCGCTTCCGCGGTCACACTCGCCGGCCTCAAGAAACTGCTAAAGCAAGGTTTCGTAAAACCGGAGGAGAGCGTCGTGTTGGTCCTGACCGGAAACTTGCTGAAAGATCCGGACTTCACCATGGAATTTCATCGCGGAGATTTGTTCAGGGGAACCGCGCACGAGAGCGAGAGCGCAGCGCTTAAGCCGCTGCGTCGTCCGCCGATGGTCCTCGACGCTACGCTGGAAGCGGTGATCCAGGCTTTGGAACAGGCAGACAAATCCGGCTCCACGCACTCGAATGGCTGAGAAAAAGAACTCTCGACGAAAGCCGTCTTCGCCTCTGCATCTCGCCCTGCCGGCCACGTCGGCGAATCTCGGTCCCGCCTTCGACGCCGCCGCGCTCGCGCTCGATCTTCACATCACCATCAATGCCCGTCCCGACGACCATTTTTCCATCGCCGCCGCCGGTCGCGACCGCGAAATCTGCGAGAAGCTCGACAATCATCTCATCCTGAATACCTACCGCGAAGTTCTCGAAGCCCAGGGCAGGGAAGTGCAGCCTTTATTTCTGCGAATCAAGAATGAAATCCCCATCGGCAAAGGCTGTGGCTCATCGGCTGCCGCCCGGCTCGCTGGCATCGCGTTCGCGGCGCATTACGGCCGTCTGCGCTGGAACGATGCGCAAATCATCGGCGAAGCTTCGCGCCGCGAGCACCATCCCGACAACGCTTCGGCCTGCTGGATGGGCGGTCTCACCGTCGCCCGCATGTCGGCAGGCGGTGAAACCCAAACCAACGTCCTAGCAGAAGCCCAAGTCGTCGCTGTTCGCCCCAAAGGGAAATGGCCGCTGCTCCTCGCAATTCCTGAGCAGCGCCTTTCCACGGAGGAAGCCCGCCGCGTCTTGCCCGCGCAATATTCCCGCGCCGATGCCGTGGTTAACATCCAGAACTCGATGCTTCTGCTCGCCGCATTCTTTCAGGGACGCCATGACTTGCTATCCGCGGCTCTGGAAGACCGCATCCACCAGCCATACCGCACTGTGCTTTGTCCCCTATTGCCCTGCCTGAAAGAATTAACAGGAACCAAAGGTGTTATGGGGGCAGCCCTCAGCGGCGCTGGACCATCCGTCCTCATGTTTCTCGATCCGGGAGTCTCCGCCAGGAAGACCCGCGATTCAGTCGCCGCCCACCTCGCCCGGGGTGGGTTTCGCGCTGAATTGCTTATAACCTCTATCGCTTCCAGAGGCGCACGGCCCAACCGCAAATAATGCTTGAGATACCTGCCCATGTTCGTGATAAAGTGACGGACAAACCAGCATACGGGGCTATTTTGCAAGCTGCAGATTTCGCGTAGTTTGGTTTGTCCCCAAGCCCAGGACTGGTGGCCAGGCCGGGCGCTTCGGTTGCGGCAGGTTCGGGGAAGAGCAGGAAGGAAGTTAAAGATGCGCCACCACGTCCAGCCACGTGACAGCGTCCAGCCGCGCAATGAACAGGTGCGGAAGGAAATCCAGGGTTTTCTGCGGGCCGTCAACTCTTATCCCGACCGTGTTGCCAAAGAGCCCCGCATCAGCTTCCAGCAACACCTGTGCAGCATCTTCTCCCATGCCCCTGCCGACCCGCGCCGTCGGGATTGACTCGCGCCACCGACTGATCGTCTACCGGCTCGCCGGCGGTATGATTCCATTCATGCGCAGATATTCCACCATCTGTCCGTAGTGGTCAAAGCCATGCGCCGCAACGCTGGTCGCCAGCCCCAACCGCGTGACCGATCCTTCACCGAAGGGGCTTTTGATCGGGTCCACGAGATTCCTTTCGTCAATGGTCTGCACCGCCGTGTGCACGTACACGAACGAATCCTTCAAGTATTTCAGAATATCGGCCTTCGAGCTGATCGAGGCCGGTCCCGCTTCATCGCCCACGTCCACGGGAATCTTTTCCACCAGAATAGCCGCCCCGAAAATGTAGTTCACTGCGGCCACATGTTTGATCTGCTGGGCAAAGGTGCGCACGCCTTTGAATTCGCCGTTGGCGGGCGCAAATCCGTATTTTTCTTCCGGCATGGCTTCCGCCGCCGGAACAAACTCGTGCTCCAGGTTGCTGACAGTACCTTCCAGCACCTGGGCGATGGTACGGTGGTCGTTCTTGGCTTTTTTGTCCTGCGCCGCAGAGGCCCCTGCGAGCGCAATCAGGCAAAATACAAGCCATCCAATTCTTTTGCTCATGAGAATTCCCCCTTAAACTTTTGCTCAGCTTGCCGGATCCCAAATGGCCACTCCCGGCGCTTCCAGGCTCGAATCATATAGATCAAGAGCCCACTCAGCAGAATCACCACCGCGTATCGCACTTCCTTCAAAGCATTCGGCCGCTCGAACAGGATGAAGATGAATCCTGCCATCGCCGCCAGTGCCGGCAAAGGATACAACCACATGCGAAACGGCCGTGGCATTTCCGGTCGGCGAATTCTCAGCACGATCAGTCCGACGGCCTGCACCAGAAACTGTATCAGGATGCGAATCACCACGAGTGCGGCAATCGCGTCTTTCAGTCGCAGAAAGCAAAACGCCGCCGCCACCACTCCCAGCGCCAGCAGCGACACATACGGAAACCGGTACACCGGATGCACCCGGGCAAATGCGCGAAAATAATTCCCGTCCTTCGCCGCAGCGTAGGGCACTCGCGAGTACCCCAGCATCAGCGAAAACACCGACGCAAAGGCCGCCAGCATCACGAGGGCTGTTACCGCCCGTGCCGCCCACGCTCCGTAGATCCGCTGCATGAACAGGGAAACCACATACAGCCCGCTGCTGTTCTGCCCGCCCTGCGTCATCTCCCGCCACGGCACCACGGCGAGAATACAAACATTCATCACTATGTATAGACAAGCTACCAAAAGAATAGAAAGCAGCAGTGCACGCGGAATATTCCGCCCCGGGTCTTTGACTTCATCACCCAGAAAACAGACGTTGTAGTAACCCCAATAATCGTAAGTGGCCACCAGCATCGCCCCACCCAGACCGGTAAAAAATCCGGACGACAGCGTGAATGCGCCAGGAGGAAAATCGAATGCCCGCGCCGTGTTGAAGTGAGTAAGTCCGGCAAAAACGATCCACCCGATGGTTCCCATTACACCAAACCACAGCAGCGCGGAAAGCCTTCCAATCACCGTGATCCGCCGGTAGAGCAGCAGAACAGCAAAGAAGCAGACCGCGACTGCCACCGAGGTCCCCGGCGTCACCAGCCAGTTCACCTGCAGCGTGCCTGCCCAGGGAATGTGCAAAGCCGTGCTGCGCGCGGCATACACCGTTTCCAGTCCCGGCCAGTAATACGCCGCGTAGCCGGCCAGACCGATGCAGCCCGTCGCAATCGAAAGCGGCGCGCTGAACGAAAGCTGCCAGATGAACAGAAACGAGATCAGCTTCCCCCACTTCTCCGGACCATAAATCTCGCGCAAATAACGATACGATCCACCTGACCCTGGCATGGCCGCGCCCAACTCCGCCCATACCAGCCCATCGCACACCGCAAACACCCCGCCCGCCAACCACCCCAACATGGCCTGCGGCCCGCCCATGGTACTCAAGATCAGCGGCATGGTAATGAACGGCCCCACGCCGATCATGTCAATCATGTTGATCGCAGTCGCGCTGCCCAGGCCCATCCCGCGGATCAAGCCCGGCGAAGTCGCATCATTCTGCAAAGGTGGCTGCATTTCGTGGAAGAACCAACGACCGACGAGCAACGACTGAAAACTAACGACCGGCCTCATGTCCGGCACTCAACAAATTCACATACAGCCGCACCGCGCCCGGCACGCCCGCAGGCAATTGCCGGAAAAATGCATATCCCGTGTAGATGTAGGTTCCCTTGCCGTAGCGTGCTTTCAACAGCCCGCCTTTCTGGGTATCTTCACCGGGATCGTGGCATGCCAGCAGCGGCTCAAAATGTTCGTCCCATTTGTCCATGAAATACAGTCCGCGCTCTTGCACCCAGCCGTCGAAATCGCGCGCCGTGATCGGGTTCGGAGAATGAAAGACCTCGTCTCCCGGCGCCAGAATGTCTACCGGAGCATCCTCCACCGAAACTCGCGCGCGGCTCAGCTCCGCAGGATAGGGCGTGAAATGTCCGCCGTTAAAATCCGCGACCCCGGTGTTATATTGCACCACCAGCGTTCCGCCGGCGGCAACAAAATCAAGCAGCTTCTTGTTGTTGGCGACCACTTCCTTCTGCGTATCGTAGGCGCGAATGCCGAGTAAGATCGTCCCGAATCGGCCGAGATCTTCGCTAGCCAGTTTTTCAGCAGGAATCAGCGTTATATTCATTCCCACTTGTTCGAGCACCGTGGGAATATCGTCGCCCGCGCCCATGATGTATCCGATCTTCAAATTGTGCGGCACCGCGACATCGACAATACTTACTTTTTGCCGTGCCGGCTGATAATAGTAGAAACTGCCCAAGTCGTCCCGCGTCACCAGCGTGTATCCCTGGTCGTACGTTTTTCCGCCCGCCTCCAGCACTGCGCGAACCTCGGCTCGTCCCTCCTGCAGGGTCGCTGGATGAACCGTAAATTCGAAATCCCGCTTTTCTCCGCGCTTATGAAGATCAACCTGAATTTCAGACGGCTCTGCACTCCACCCGTGCGGCGCATGCAGTCGGAGCGTGGCCTGCGGTGCTCCGGTCAGGTTGCAACTCACGCCCACGCGCACCTTGGTGGCCGCGCCATCCTTTACTGGGATCACCTGCGTTCCTGGCTCCAAAGCCACGGAAAATGCCGGTGCGAAGGCCAGCGCCCGCTTGGCTGCGATTCCATGTTCATTTACAAACGGAACCCAAACATTCGCCCTGATGTCTCCGCCGATGTCCGTGTGAGCACTACTCCTGCGGCGTTGGATAAAATCAGGAGAGGGCGAGTGCATTCCCCGGCGCCCGGCAATCTCATATTCGGCCCGCACCTGTAGCTGCCCCGGAGGAAACGGCAACGTGGCAAATCGTTCATCATCCACAGTGTTGATCGCTTCCGTGTCGGGATCGTTGCGGTGCCAATAAGGACGCGTGAACCCTGCATCATCGGGAACCTGCGCCAGGAAATTCGCGTAGTAATCTTCTCCAGGGCCAATGATGGTTGTCTCCGCATGTTCGTGCTTTACCCAGCCCTGGCCCGGATCCAGCCTCGCATTCCGCACCGCAAGCCAAAACTTCGATCCGTTGTGCAGCTTGGCGATAATCTCAAACTGCTGACCCGGCGAAACCACCGTAAGCGCATCTTTCTCCGCTGGCACCGGCGTTCCCGGACCCTGCGGCGGAGCCACTGTCGCCACCAGCGTTACATTCATCGCGTCGCTGAGAGCGGTTTCCGCTTCCTGCCGTTTTTCCTCCAGAACCTGCAATACGTCGTCCACACCCACTCCACGAACATCGCTCTTCTGCAAGCGGCCGATCACGTCATCGAGTCTCTGCGCCGCGGCAAATAGCGGCTCCGCTGCTTTGCTCGGATTTCCCTCGCTCCGTTCCGTCGCCTGCTTCACTTCTTCCGTCAATTCTTCAAGCTCTTTCCGCAACCACGGGAGCCTGGTCCCATCCGCGCCCAGGCGCGCCGCTAGTCCCGGGAGCGACGTATCAATCCCATCAAAGAAATCCTTCTCGTGTCCATTTGAATCCAGCTTGGGAGGCTCGACTGAATCCACCAACTTGTAAAACGTGAATCGATCTCCAGGTTCCACGCTCCAGTTCGCTGCGCCCTGCGACAACTGATGCCGCAGTCCCTCCATGGCGAACTGCACATAAGACATGCCCAGATCTTCGCTGTGCTCGCCCACGTTCAACTTCACGGTCCAATTTCCGTCTGGACAAGTCGTCGCTCCAAACCCGCACACATTTCCAATATAGAGTTTCTTTGCCTGCCAGGGATCCAGCCCCTGCGCGATCTGCTCTGGAAAGCGCTTCGTGTCCGCGGCCGCGTGAAACGCCTCCTTGGTTAGAATCGCGGACGCCTGGTGATGCCCATGACCATCTCTTTCCGTCCCCGAAAATCTGGCCACCAAAACGTCTGGACGAAACCTGCGAATCACCCGCACCATGTCCGCCAGCGCGATATCATGTCCGCCCCACTTTTCAAATGTCTCGTCGGGGCTCTTCGAAAAACCAAAATCCGCCACGCGTGAAAAGCGATCTTCCACCCCGTAGTGTTGATCCGCCGCCAGCAGTTCCAGGGTACGCAGCACGCCCAGCACATCCGACAAATTGCTGCCCACTTTGTTCTGTCCGCCCTCGCCTCGATTCAGCGTCATCAGCACCACGCTCGCGCCATGCCCGCGCGACTCAAGCGTCAACATCCCGCCATCTTCATCATCCGGATGCGCCACCGTTTGCATCAGCTGCGCCGTCGTACTCAAACGCCGCAGCAGTAGCCGCAACCCGTCCTCTCCCTGATCTTGTGGCAACTCCGGCGGGACGCCTTGATAGAACGGTCGCGACGGATTCCACGGCGACTGCTGAACTTCGTTGCTTGGCGCTGAGGAAGATGAAGGAGCGGGGCTTTCTCCCGCCTGCTGCGGAGAGCCCATGGTCGGTCCAGAAATCAAGAAAAGGACGACCAGGATTTGGGCAATATGCTGGACGAGCCGCCCAAGGCGGCTCGTAAAAACGCCGAGTCCGGAATATCTCACGTTACAAGGATGGGGCCTACACCCGCTCCGACGCAAATCTTTTCGCTGTCCCTTATTTCCAGGGAACGGTCGCTGGTAGGAAAACGTAGACTGATAACCTGCAACTGGGAACCGGCGACTGTTCTTACTGCCGTCCTTCCTTCAGCGTATTCTGGCAGTTGCTCCCCGCGGTCAGCACCTCATCAAAGGTCGTTTCCTTGCGCATATCCTTCAACAGCGGGTCAGCCAGCAATGCTGAATAAGCGCAATAGTTCTGCTGCACCGCCGCCTTCAGCAACCGCAATGCAGATTCCTTCTGTCCGCAATACGCCATCAGCGCGCCTACGTGATACCACGCCTCGGGATCCGGTTCCACCATTACCGACGATTCCGCTTCCCGCACAATCCGGTCCATGTCTGCGGGTCGTTGGGCCTGGGTGCACGCCACCAGCAACTCCCGGTGATAATGCGGAGCCTTGGCCACGCTCTTCGCGCTCTCCCGCGCTTCTGCCACGTTTCCCTCGGCCAGGTAAACATAGGGCGTGACCCACGCCGCCCACTCCGAGCCCGCATCGAGATGAACGAAATCCATGGCGCGGTCGGTTTTGCCCAGCTCGAGAAACGCCCACGCGCACGAGCGGAAAAGAAAATTGCCCGGATCCAGCGACCGCGCGGTATTGCACTCCTGAGTGGCTCGTTCCTGCATGCCGGCATAGCGCAACACATAACTCAGCGCAAAGTGCGCGTCGCCGCTCTGCGGCCGCCGCCGCACCAGGTCCGTCGCCGCATCGTAGGCCCGGCCCAGTTCGCCGCGCTCCACGCGGTTCACGATCAGATTGCTCGCCGCCGCTACCCGGTTCGGGTCCAGCGATAGCGCTCTCTCATAGGCCGAATTTGAGCGCTGAAATATTTCTTCGCCGCCGCCGCCGTAAATCGAATCGAAATAATAGCGCTGGCCCAGCGCCTCCCAAGCCGGCGCATAACTCGGGTCCACTCCTACCACGTGTTCCAATACCGCGATCGCATCTTTGTTTGGTGCGGAATCATGGGGCAGGGCGAGGCTGTGCAGATACAGGTCATACGCCTCCTGACTCTTCGGCCGTGACGCGGTGCTGTAATCCCCACCCGCACCGCCCAGCGCCGGCAACAGACCTTGCTGCACCTGCGTGCTCAATTGCTGCTGCAAAGAAATCAGATCATTTACTCGCGCCGTGGCGCTCGCCTGCCACAGCAATCGGTCGCTGGCTACGTCAATCGCCTCCAGCGTTACCGTCAACTGATCGCCCTGCCGCATGAAATGCCCGGTCAGCAATCGGCCTACCCGCAACTGCTGCCCCACTTTGCGATAGTCCAAATCTAGTTCTACATACTTCCGCGTCGCCGACGAAGGCCGCACCTCCAGCGACCGCGAATACGTCAGCACGCTGGTCAACTCATCGGCCAGCGCAAAGCGCAGATAGTCCACGCTGAAATCGCCGTTCGTGTTCTGCAGCGGCAGCACAGCGATCGCGTTGCGCTCCTCCGCATTCGCCATGTTCCGATGCTTGATCCAATACATTCCCACCGCCGCCAGCACCGTGACCAGCACAGCAACCGTCCCGATCAGCACCCACATCTGCCATCGGTTCTGCGCCCGGGCAAAAGTCTTGGTTGCGATCCGCAGCCTGGCCGTATGCCCGCTGCTGGGCTTCACGAGCCCCGATTCCGTCTCGCGCCTGAGCTGTTGCAGATCCGCTTTCAATTCGTTGGCGCTTTGGTAGCGCTCTTTGCGGTCCTTTTCCAGGGCCTTGCCGATAATCGCTTCCAGCTCCACCGGCAACTTCGGATTCAAATCCCGCGGAGGCACCGGCTTTTGGTGCAACACCGCATCCAGCGTTACCAACGAGTTGTTTCCCGTGAAAGGCTTCTTTCCAGTCGACATCTCGTACATCACGACCCCGAGCGAAAACAGGTCGGTTCGCGGATCGATCTCGTCGCTGCGCGCCTGCTCCGGCGACATGTACACCGCAGTTCCCGGAATCACTCCCACCGCGGTCAGCGAGTCCTCCATCGCCCCGGTACCCTCGTCCGCCGCCATATTCACCAGCTTGGCCAGCCCAAAATCCAGAACTTTTACTTGTCCCTGGCTGGTCAGAAAAATATTCGCCGGCTTGATGTCTCGATGTACTACGCCCTTGGCATGCGACGCCGCCAGCGCATCGGCCACCTGAATGCCCGTATCTAGCACTTCATCGGTCTGCATCGCTTCGCCGTGGATATGCTGTTTCAGGCTTTCGCCCTCCAGCCTCTCCATCACGATGAAGGGATGCCCGTGGTTCTCCTCGATATCATGAATAATGCAGATGTTGGGGTGGTTCAGAAGAGACGCCGCACGCGCTTCGCGGGTGAAACGCTCCAGCGCCTTGGCATCGCCAATCAGATTCTCAGGAATGAACTTCAGGGCGACGTGACGCCCCAGCTTCAGGTCTTCGGCTTCATACACCACACCCATGCCGCCGACGCCAAGCTTCCCCAAAATCCGATAGTGGGATACCGTCTGGCCGATCATGAGCGCTTAAGTCCTCATCGGCGGTAATGGTAGGCCGTGGATGCCCTCCGGTCAACTAGCTGGAGGCTGCGGGAGCACGGCAGCTGAGGATCTGGATTCCAGACTCGTGGGCCCACCTACGCCACGTACAACCCTGCCGACGCGCCCACCCACTCCATATTCTTGTTGTGATCCACGCCCATCATTAGCCCGCGCCCCATGCGGATGATGGTCAGCACCGCCGTCAGTTCCTCCAGCCACACATACATCACCCGCACTTCCGCCTTCGTCCCACCAAACGGAGTCTCGATCACCGGCTCAAAGTGCATCCGTTCCTGCAAAATGTAGTGCGGTCGCTTTTCCGCCGGAATCGCCGCTATGTCTTCCTTCTTCGGCCCGATCACCACCCCCAATCCGGCGAACGAATACAGCGGCTTCAAGGCGTAGTTCTCGAGATCGGCTGGAATCTCATCCAGCCGGTCCAGAAACCATGTCTTCGGCACCGACTCGTGCTTCAGGTAGGGAATCGAAAATTTGCTGATTCGGAAATACCAGTTCGGGTGCCCCGCCCACTCCACATCCAGATCGTCGCGCCAGTCGAAAGCCAGCTTCACGTCCTTGCGCTGCAACTCATCCACAATCGCCCGGTTATAAATCCGCTCGATTCGCACACGCTTTTCCTTGTTTTCATAGTAAAGGCGCCGGCCTTCTTTCTTGATGTCGACAATATCGACCGTCCGCACTCCCAGCATCTTCTCGGTCATCAGAAAGTCGCAAAGCGTTTTCTGCTCCTGCGGATGAATCTCCATCAGAATCACATTTTCCGGATCATTTTCCGCCACAATCGCCCGCCGCAAGAGCTCGCGGTAAGAAGTCTCGTCCAGTCCGCTCAGAAAGGATTTCAACTCCTGCCCGCCGGAAGCCGCAGCCGGAAAGTTGAAGCCCGGAGCCAGGAGTCCGTACACGTCGATGTAGCTTTGCGCCATCGCCACTTGATACGCATAAAGAGAAGGGAAGGCCTGCAACTCCACCAGCTTGGGCCGCAATTCGCCGCTTGCATCGCGCACCAGCCCGAAGTCCACTTGCACAAACATGGGATGCTCCGGCTCATTCGGGACTCGAAACTCCGCCGGAATCGATTCCTCCGACTTCGCCCGATACTCCGGATTCCCCACCAACTGCCCGATCAATTCCTTCCCGTCCGCTGCCATCTCATCGAGCAGAGACTTCGGAAAAAAACACGGAGTCTCCGACAGCCGGAACTGCACGTGCGTCCCAGACGCATCGTCAATCCGCCGCAAGAACGCCTGATATTTTTCGGGAGTAAAACTGGCGTTGAACTGCTTTCTTAGGGAGGAAATCATATTGGTGAGTTCCGAATTATCGGCGGATCATTCTAACGTGCAGTCATCCTGAGCGCAGGAAAAATGCCCGCGAAGTGGGCGTTTTTTACGGAGTCGAAGGATCCCTTGTAACTATCAATTTGCAGCGGCCCGGAAAGGAGTTCTCTATACGAACGGCCGATTCTACGCTTCCACCAGAAACTTCCCATCCCGCATGATCTGCTCGTCGTCTACCCAGATGTTAAACTTCCGCCCGACTACGTCGATATGCGTAGACGAATCCCATTCCGCTCCCGTGTGCGCACCGTACGGATTGCCGAACGCAATGTGCACTCCGGGATACTTCTCATCCTGCAGAATCTCCCCAATCACATCCTTCAGATCAATGTTCGTCCCGATGGCGAACTCGCCTACGCGATCGCTGTTTTCGTCGGTGTGCGTGTACTTCCAGAAATCGTCTTCCAGTTCCCGATTCTCTGAGTAAGCTTCAGTCAGCCGGTTTTTCTTCATGTGAATCGTCAACGGCGTCGCTTGCAGGCTGCCAAACTTCGCGCACAAGTAATCGCCCACCACACCGTCAATCACGAAGGTTCCATTCACTTCGCCGGGCGTAGTGAAAATTTCCCCACCCGGCAGGTTTCCCCACTTCTCAGGAGTGATAATTCCGCTCGTCTTCAGCCACTTGTAATTCGGATTCAAATCCGCGGTCAGGTCTGTCCCTGCGGCAGTCCTCGCTCGGATCCTGCTCGCCTTGCGGACCATCCCAACAACTTTGGCGCTCAACCGGTCCACTTTCATGAAATCCGCCCGCATCCCTTCCAGCATGATCTGCCGGTTGATGTTCACCATGTGCGCGTGGCGAATCCTGCGCCGGTTCACCACATCTGTCATCTGCATGCGGGACCGCAGTTCGTTTCTCTGCGCCTGCACCGCAAAAATCGAGACCTGTCCGGTCTCCAGGTCTTCCAAAATCTCCCGCGGCAAATCGGTCAGCGGACGCGGCGCCAGATCCTCCAGCACCCACGCCCGGTACGGTGATCCCAGCATCTCCAGTTCATGCACGATCGCTGCCGCGATCTCCTGGGTCACCTCGTCCGTAATCACGCAGACCTTCTCTTCTGGCTGCACGCGCAGGCAAACGCTCACTGCATTGCGAGCGCCAGGCGTAAATTCAGGATCGAATAAAATTTCGCTGATTGGGGTGCCCCATGGTCGCGTCTTATGCGACTGGGTGCGGATTTTGGCTTGCTCGAAAGGATTGGTCATTACCCTACTTTTCGCACGGATACTGTCTCTTCACCCTCCGCCAGTCCCGCTTCAGTCTCCTCGATGATGTAATCGACTACTTTTTTCAGATCTCCAGTCTCTTGAAACACTCGCAACTGCCGGTCCGCGCCGCTGCCGCGCTCCAGCATTTCATAGACGTAGTTCAGTTCCTCCCGCGAATCCAATTCATCCACCACATCGTCGACGAATTCGAGATATTCGCGGATCAGATCCTTCGCCGGTACTTCTGTCTGTTTGCCGAAATCGATGAGCTTCCCGTTCATCCCGTAGCGCGCGGCTCGCCACTTGTTTTCCATGATCAGCGCTCGCCGGTACAAGCGGAACCCCTGGTTCGCCGAATGAAGTTTATAAAGCTTGGCCACGGTCGCCTGAATCAGCGCCGCCAGCGCAATCGTCTCATCCGCCCGCATCGGAATGTCGCACACCCGGAACTCAATCGTATTAAAGAATGGATGCGGCCGGATATCCCACCAGATCTTTTTCGCATTGTCGATGCAGTTGGTCTTAATCAGCAGCTTGATGAAGTTCTCGTACTCGCCCCAACTCGGAAAATAATCCGGAATATTCGTCCGCGGAAACTTGTCGAACACCTTGCACCGGTACGACTTCAACCCGGTGTTCATTCCCAGCCAGAAAGGAGAATTGGTCGAGAGCGCCAGCAGGTGCGGCAGAAAATACCGCGCATGGTTCATCATGTGGATCGCCGTCTCTCGATCCTCGATCCCAATGTGCACGTGCAATCCAAAAATCAGGTTCGCCCGCGCCACCAGCTGCAAGTCCTCAACAATATTTTTGTAGCGGTCGTCAGGAGAAATCTCCTGCACCTTCCAATCGGCAAATGGATGCGTCCCCACGGCCGCCAGCCGCAGCCCATTCTCCCGGGCTAGCCGGATCATGTCACGGCGCAGCTCCTTAACCTCTGTCTTGCAGTCCTTAATGTTGTTACAAACCGAGGTTCCCACCTCAACCACCGACTGGTGCATTTCCGCCTTCACCCGCTCCTGCAGCAACAACTTTCCCTTCTCCAGGATTTCCGCGTGAATATGCGACCGCAGGTCCCGCGTCTCAGGATCCACTGTCTGATATTCCTCTTCGATCCCGATGGTGAGAGTAGGCTTCATCGTGTCGTGTCGCGCAGGAAAAATCTGAAGTCCCGTCGCGCTTTTTTGCAACAAGGGCGGCAAAACCAAGCGACAACAGTATAACAACCAATCGGCGATAATCTGGCAGGAACCGCGCAGGGACAATCGGTCTATTTCGCAGCCTTACCCCGCTTCCGCTCCGTCACCCATCCGGGTTCCGGTTTCTTCGCCGGTTTTCCCGCCGCCGCGCCAGCCAGAAGCCCCGCCCACCTCAATTCTCCCACCTGATGTTCTCCGCTAAGCGCTTTAGTTACAGCCATTTCCGCTACTGCGTTCACAATCCACTCGAAGTTTTCCCGCCCCACCGACGTGATCTCCGCATCCGGCGCCGGATTCAGAAAATCGATCGCGTATGGCACTCCACCCTCCACCGCAAACTCCAATGTATTCAGGTCATACCCCAAAGCCCGGCACAACAACAGCGCATCTTTCTCGATGCGTTCCTTCAGCGCCGGCGATGACGGCGGCGGATTCCCCTTCACATACCGCTCATGATGCGGAGCCTTGGGGTCGTACTTCATGATGTGCACTTTTTCCTGCCCCACCACGTAACAGCGGAAATATTCGTCAAACTCCACCCCATGCTGTAGCGTCATGCACAAGTCACCAGTCTGGTTGTAATGGTGGAAGAACTCTTCCGGGGAGTGCACTTTGTATACATGCTTCCATCCGCCGCCGGAGTAAGGCTTCAGAAAAGCAGGGAAGCCGACGTAATCGAACAGTTCCTGCCAGTTCAACGGAAACATCAAATTCCGCATGGATTGGTCCGTCGTTCCTTCGGGATGCTTGTTGTGCGGCAGAATCACCGTCGGCGGAATCGCCACGCCCAGCTTGTGCGCCAGCGCATAGTTGAAGAACTTATCGTCCGCCGTCCACCAGAACGGATTATTCACCACAATCGTTCCATGCAGCGCCGCGTTCTTCAAGTACGCCCGGTAAAACTGGATGTCCTGCGAGATCCGGTCGATGATGACATCATATTTCTTGGGTTCATCCATGCGGACTCCGCCCACCATGACAAACTCCGCCGTCACGTCCTCCACTTTCATCGCGTTGATCTTCTCCACCAAAGCCGGCGGAAACGTATTCTCCATCCCGAAAATAATCCCAATCTTCTTCATCGCAAGCCCTCCCGGCTGCGCTGCTCCGTCCCACTACTTGTCGTTCCGAACCGGGCTGAAAGCCCGGAGAGGAACCTGCTTTTCTTTCCGCGTCCTCATCTCATCTTGCTCATCTTGAATCTCTTCGCCCCCGCCCAGTACAAACTCACCTCATGCCCATCCGGATCGTCGAGGTAAGCGTGCTTCCATCCCCAGGGCATCAGCGCGGGCATTTTGGAAAACTTCACTCCGCCCTCTTGCAACCGCTCACAAAACTTCTCCAGATCTTTAACTTCAAAATAAAGGCGGATCCCATCTCCCTCCGGCATTGTCTTCCCCGGCTCGATCATATGCAACGCCAAGGTGCCGTCGCCGCGGCCGGCTCGCAGCCGGGCATATACCTTGCGGCTGCCGTAATCCACATCTTCGACTACCTTGAATCCCAGCAGATCGCGATAAAACGTCAGCGCCCGCCCCACATCCCGCGAATGCACCATCGCATGATTGAAGGTCAATGCAGATCGCGTCAGGATCATTTTCTGAGCTTTCGCCATTCCCACCTCCGGCTTGCTGAGAACTGGACCGAGAACTGCCCTAAAAATACTTCCCAGCCATCCTCAACCACAGCGGCCAGTCATGCTTCGAATTGTCGCCGTAAATATCCAGCCAATTCGGCACCGCCTTGGCATTCAGCATAGCCGAGAGCTTCACGTTCTGATCCAGACACATATCCCAATCCGCCGTCCCTAGCACAATCTTCATCTGCCGGTAGCGGCTCAGGAACCAGTCATCGTTCTGGTTGGGCAGATAATCCGGCGGACAGTTGAAGTAGCAATCGTCGTCGTAATACCCGTCCAGAAACTGATGAATATCGTAAGCCCCGCTCATGCACACGCAGTGCGTCACCGCATCCGGATGCTTCAGGGCAAAATTCATCGCCTGGTATCCGCCAAAGCTACACCCGGTTACGGCCAGCCGCGGCGTCTGGTTCTTCCAGCGCACAAACGGCAGGAACTCGTGCAGAATGTATCGTTCATATTGCAAATGCCGCAGCACCCTCACTCTGGGATGCACGCCCTTGTTGTACCAGCTCTCCAGATCCACGGCATCTGGACAAAAAATCTGCAACTCTCCGCGCTCGATCTCGGGCGCCAGCACGCCGATCATTCCGCGATCCTCATACTCGAAAAACTTTCCCATGGAAGTGGGAAACACCAGCAGTGGCGTGCCCGCATGACCAAACACCAGCGCTTCCATGTCGCGGTGCAGTTCTTGACTGTAACCCTTGTGATATTCGCGATTCATCGTGAAGGTAGATACGTCCTTGCAACCCTGCGTCCGTTGAGACCTGGCTGGCAACGTCTCTCTCGCAGCCGAAGTATCTTACCCGAAGTCAGGCCCGATGGCCTACTGCCGTGATCCTCGTTAGAATGGCTTCGGAAGAGCGTGGGTTCAGCCGTGCCTTATCCCGGCAGGCCAGGACGCAAACCACTCCGATGTCTTAGAATAATCTCGTGAGCCGAGACTTCGCGACGCGCCTTTCACAGCAGCTTTCGCAATTTGTCCCGCATTCCGCGCCCCTGGTTCTGCTCGTTCTCACCCTCGCGGCAGCAGTCGCCTTTGCGGCCGTGAGCCACCTCGTTACCCGCTTCAACGCCAACCAGCAGGCGCGCGGTCGCAAACTGTACGCCGAAGGCATGGCTGACGCCAACGCTCACCGCTTTGACGACGCCATTGCCGCCTTCCGCGCCGCCCTCACCTGCGATCCCTCTGACTCCCAGTATCAACTCAGCCTCGCCCGCGCTCTGCGCGACAGCAACGACCCCCGCCGTCTCGACGAAGCTGAATCCTACCTCGTCGCTCTCTGGCAGCGAACCCCGCAGGATGCCGCCGTCAATCTCGCCCTGGCCCGCGTCGCCGCCCATCGCGGCGACATCGAAGACGCTACCCGCTACTACCACAACGCCATGTACGGCGTCTGGAACTCCGATTCCGACTCCAACCGCCGCCACGTCCGTATCGAACTCATCCAATTTCTCTTGAAGAGAAATGCCTCTGCCCGCGCCGAATCCGAAATCATCGCACTCGCCGCGTCCTTGCCTCCCGATCCAGCTCTGCATCTGCAGACTGCCCAACTTTTCGCGCAGGTCCAGGACTACTCCAACGCTTTGTCTCAGTATCAGGAGGTTCTTCGCCTCGATTCCACCAATCCCGTCGCGTTCGCCGGTGCCGGAGAGTCCGCCTATCGGCTCAGTGACTATAATGCCGCTGAGCGCTATCTTCGCGATGCCGTCACCGCCAACCCGGAGAATGCCAACTCCCGCCAGCTTCTCGATTCCGTCGGCCTCGTTCTCGACTCGAATCCCTATCGTTCACACATCTCTGACGCCGAACGCAATCGCCGCATCGTCGCCGCCTTCGCCCAGGCGGGAAACCGCCTCACCGAATGCGCTCAGCAACTCGGCATCGACCTCAATCCTTCCCGCTCCGGCGGCCAGTCCGGATCCGTCAATCCACCGCTCGATTCTGCCGATTCCTCCGCATCTCCTCTGCTCGCGCTGCAACTCCGCTGGTCGGCCATGAAGCCAAGTCTCATGCGCCTGCGCACTCCCCGCGAGACCGATCTGCCCGATTCCATCATCGATCTCGTTTTTCAAATCGAGCAGCGCACTGCCAGTTCCTGCGGTCCGCCTCAGGGCTTCGATCAAGCCTTGCTCCTCATCTCTCAAAGACGCCAGGCCGCCGGCCAGTGACAATGACTGACCCGGTCCCCGTCCCCACCGCGCCGGCCAGCGTGTTTCTCCGGACGCCGCGTCGCCTCTTCACCAGTCTCGAAGGAGTCTTCCACGAAGAGGTTTTCTTCCTCATCCTTTCCGTCTTCATCGGAATCTTCTCCGGACTCGCCGTCGTCTGTTTCCGCCTCGCCATCGACTGGACTCATCTCGCTCTGCTTGGTCCGCTGCCCCATTCCCACAATTGGCGCATGTTCGCCGTGCCCTCGCTCGCCGGCCTCGTCGTCGCCGTTCTCGTGATGCGCGTTTTCCCCGGCATTCGCGGCAGCGGTGTCAACCAGACCAAGGCCGCGCTCTACATCTTCAACGGCTTCATTCCTTTCCGCACTGCCGTCGGCAAATTCATTTGCGCCGCTCTCGCCATCGGCTCCGGTCAATCCCTCGGACCCGAAGACCCATCGCTGCAAATCGGAGCCAGCATCGCCTCCGCGCTCGGCCGCCAACTGGAAATCTCACGCGAAAAACTCCGCCTCATGGCTCCAGTCGGCGCAGCCGCGGGCCTCGCCGCTGCCTTCAACGCTCCCATCTCGGCGGTTCTTTTCGTCATCGAAGAAGTAATCGGCCGCTGGAGCGCCGGTATCCTCGGCTCCGTCGTTCTCTCCGCCGTCTCCAGCGTCGTTATCGTCCGCTGGTTTCTCGGCAGCGAGCCGTTGTTCCGCATCCCCGTCACCACTTTCAAGCGTCCTACCGAACTCGTCGCTTATGCCGTTCTCGGCATCGTCGGCGGCCTGGCCTCGGTCGCATTCGCCAAATCCATTGGCTATCTGCGTCCCCGCCTCAAAGCCCTGCCGCGCTGGACCCAATACTTTCAGCCCGCCCTCGCCGGACTTCTCGTCGGCCTCATCGGCTTCCTCGGCGCGCCCCAAGTCATGGGTGCCGGCTACGATGCCATGGACCAGGCCATGCACGGCCAGTTCGGCTGGAAACTGCTCGCTATCCTCGCCCTTCTCAAAATTCTCGCCACCACCCTCTCCTTCGTCAGCGGCACCCCCGGCGGCATGTTCGCTCCCACCCTGTTCATCGGCGCCATGCTCGGCGGCGCCGTCGGCGACGTCGAGCGCATTTTCTTTCCTCACCTCACCGGATCCACCGGAACCTACGTTCTCATCGGCATGGGCGTCCTCTTCGCCGGATTTCTTCGTGTTCCCATGACCTCTGTTTTTATGGTGCTCGAAGTCAGCGGCAACTACGAAATCGTCGTTCCCGTCATCGTCGCCAACACTTTCGCCTATCTCGTCTCCCGCAGCCTGCAAGCCATCCCCATCTTCGATCTGCTCACCCGCCAGGACGGCCTCATCCTACCCTCCCTTGAAGAAGCCCGCGAAGAAACCATCCTCCGCGTCGAAGACGCCATGCTTGCCGTTCCCAAGACGATCCTCAACGCGCAGGACTACGTCGACGCTGCCGCCCGCCGCGTTCAGGATTCACCCGAACCAGCCTTCCTGGTGCGCATGCACCCCAGCGGCTGGAACACCGTCAGCCGCGACCAGCTCCAGCGTCTTTTCCAGGAAGGCAAAGGCGAGCACACGCTTGTCTCTGTCCTCCCTCCGCAAACTCTGCCCAGCCTCTACCCCGATCTCCCACTCGACGCCGCCCTCCGCTACGTCAACGATTACCCGCTCGTTCCCGTCGTCAACCGCGCCAACTCGCATCAGCTCGAAGGCGTCATCTCCCGCGACTCCGTCTTCCAGAAGTACGGCCAGAAATGATCGCGACACCGTACGAAACGTCGGCGCCACCTCGTCGCTGCCGAGCTTCCAAGAGTATTTGTTGCAAGAAAAAAGCCCGGACGCTAGGTCCGGGCTGATTACCGCCCGACGCCTGTTGCCGAGGCAACGAGCGTCGAAACATAACTACGTTTCTTATTCCGTGACGTCGATCATGATTGTTGTCTTTTCTGTCACGCTTCCGCCCGTGCCGGTTATAGTAATCGTGCTGACCCCGGTCTTGGCGGTCGAAGCCACTTTGATTTGCACCGCAGCCGTCCCCGAGCCCGGTGCCGGAATCGGATTAGGTTTGAAGGCCACGGTCACGCCGGTTGGCTGGCCCGTAGCGGTTAGGGTTATCGCGGAGTCGAACCCGCCAGAAACGGCGGTCGTTACCTGCGACTTACCGGTAGCGCCCTGAGCAATCTTAATCTTGCTCGGCGACGCGCTGATTGTGAAGCTCCCTGCCGAAGCTGGGGCAAGTGCGTTGAGCAGGTTGGCCCCGTTCGGACTGCCCCAGCCGGTCGACAAATCGTAGCCGACAGTTGTCCCGTCGGTGTTACCTCCACTGGTGATGTCGTGGAAGTCGGTGTCGTAGTTCGGGCCTTCACCAATCGCATAAAGCGCCGGATTGATGAAACCGAGCGTCTTGGTTGCTCCGTTTGAGAGATACTGTTCGTTGGTCAGAGCCAGGTAGGCGGCCCACATGGGCGCCGCAAAGCTGGTTCCGCCATAAAGGTTGGCGGTGCAAGCCTCCTGGTCGGCGCACACGTAAAAGGTGAAGTTCGCGTTTGCCGAAACGTCTGGGCCGTTGCGAAAAGTTTGGGAACACTTCGCGCAGCCGGCGGCCGCAGCCGTCTGCCACGATGGAATGGCAAAGTCGTCGGGCCCAATACCGCCGCCAGTGTCAGACCAACCGGTTTCTGACTTCCAAGGCCCACCCGCGCTGGAGGTGTCTAAGTCCGTTCCGCCGACCGACGTGACATACACACTATCCGCCGGCCAAAAAAACCCAGACTTAGTCCACGTCCCGGAGTCGCCGGCCGCTACAAACAAGTTCTGACCCTGCGCTGCGAACTCCTCGAAGTAGACGTCGTCGGTGCTGGGGTCCGACGGAGTCCACGCCCACGAGCAGCTCAATTGCGCGTTCAGCGGGTTGGCGGTAGCCATGCCATTGAAAATGCCGGCATCGTCGAGTGTTTGTCCCTTCAAGCCGCCAGTTCCGATCCACATCACCAGGCTGGACATGCCCGGGGCCATGCCCAGCGCCTGAGTCATGTCGATGGTTTGTTCGGTGTCATCGCAGGTCGGTTCTTTGCAACTCGTGCTCTGGGTGTCGACGGACTTGAGCGTGATGGGTACGTTGTTGGTTTGGCCTGCGTTTTTATAGTACGTCGTCAGGTCAGCCAGGTCGGTGCCAACGAACTCAAACAAGCCCAGCGATTGGCCGGTGCCGGTAAGAGTCGCTGAGCTGCTCCCATCGACGTAGTAGGCTGCGCGCATGTCGCTGCCCAGAAACGATTTGCTGGGACCGGAGCCGGTCGTGGCGTTCGATCCTGCATCTTCCGGAGAAATGGTTCCCAGGTCACGGCGCGCGTACATCGGTTTCGGAATCGAATAATTGTCCAGCCCCGAGATGTGCCATAGCTGCACACCCAGCGCCGGCGTCGGCTCCCGGTCCGGAGCGAAGAACGTCCGGCTTTCGGTGGGGTGCTGATAGACCCCCATGGTCACATGCAACGCCTTCTCAATACTCTCAACCGGTCCCGTGACATCCAGGTTCACGCGGTTGCGCGAAGTGCCAACCACCGTAAGGCCGTTTGCTTCCGCGAAACGAACCACCGAGTCATAATCCTGCTGGCTGGGGCCAAACCTCTCGGTGAACTCTTCCACCGTCAGGAACTGCCGGTAAGATGCGCTGGAAGGATCGTACAGGTCCTTCAAGAAGTTATCTAACTCTGCCTGGTTGCGCAGCGGCAGAGCCAGGACAATGCGCATCGACTTCGTTGCAGGCAGGCGCCCGACCGATGGTGCCTGCCCGTTGACCACCACGTCACGCACATGATGCGTCAACAACGGTTTGGCATCCTGGGCAAAAGCGGCGCCGGCCACGCAGGCCATTACCGCAAGCGCAGCTATAACGCTAAGCACGCTAATTCTTTGCTTCATTTGTAGGCATTCTCCCTTAAAGTCTGTGATCACTAGGATTTTGATATTGCAGGGGATTGTGAATGAGTCCAGAACGTTCGCACTGGACGCCGGTAAACTTCTAAAGACTGTTCAATTGTCTCACCTTGCTCTTTATTGTCAACTGTGAAAATTCTTGCAACCCCGCATCCGGCGCGCCAATTCGAGGAACCCACCTCCCCAAGCTGCAAATCTTTTCCAACATTGACGACATCCCGTGTCCGGGCCGACCCTCCTGTCCGTGGCCTTTGACTTTGCCTTGATCTCGCGTGCAGCGGGTGCCTCGCCCGCGAACTGAGCGCAGCGCGGGCGCAGTTGCTTGTGCTTCTGGGATTTTGTCATTCCCGCCAGGTTGCAGCCCCCAGCGCCGGCTCTCCATTGCCGAAATCCGAGCGCAGCCGACGGGGAAGCCGAGGGAGTCTGCTGTCCTGTGGCGCGAGCAGAAAACAGCCCGGGCCGTCACGGCCCGGGCTGTTCATCAAGTTAGTGCCGAGTCAGACGGCACTGGCACATTTCACTGTCACTAGTTCGTAACGTCGATCGTGACTGTAGTCGTTTCTGTCAAACTTCCGCCTGTGCCTGTTACGGTGACTGTGTGATCTCCCAGCGGGACGTTCTTGCCCACCGTGACTTGCATGGTCGCGGTCCCTGCACCCGGCGCGGGTATAGAACTGGGCTTGAATTTCACGCTGGTCGGGCCGGACAAGGCAATGGCCGCGTCGAACCCGCCAGAAATCGTCGTCGTGATCGTGGTGGTGCCAGAACTACCCTGAGCAATAGTAATCGTTGAAGGCGACGCAGTGATGGTGAAGCTAGGAGGTGTCGCGCTTCCGGCAAGTGCGTTGATCAGGTTGTCCCCGTTCGGACTGCCCCAGCCGGTCGCCAAATCGTATCCGGCTGTTGCCGGATAGCCATTGCTCCCACTGATGATGTCGTGGAAGTCGGTGTCATAGTTCGGCCCCAAACCAATCGCGTAAAACATCGGATTGACGAAACCGAGCGTGGTGGTTGCTCCGTTAGAGAGATACTGTTGATTGGCGAGAGCCAGATAACCGGCCCACATGGGTGTCGCAAAGCTGGTCCCGCCATAAAGGTTGGCGGTGCAAGCCTCTTGATCGGCGCACACGTAAAAGGTGAAATTCGCGTTTGCCGAAACGTCTGGGCCGTTGCGATAGGTTTGGGAACACTTGGAGCAACCTGCGGCCGTGGTCACCTGCCACGAGGGAATCGCAAACTTGTCCGGCGAAATGCCGCCGCCACCGTCAGACCAAGCCGTCTCTGAACTCCAGGGCCCGCCTGCTCCGCTGGTCTCCAGGTCCGTTCCGCCGACCGACGTGAGATACACACTATCTGCAGGCCAAACGTCGGAACCCGCGGTCCACTTACCACTGTCACCGGCCGCCGAAAACAAATTCTGACCCTGCGCCGCGAACTCCTCGAAGTAGGGGTTGTCGGTGCTGGGGTCCGCCGGAGACCAACCCCACGAGCAGCTCAATTGTGCATTCAACGGGCTGGCCGTAGCCATGGCGTTAAAAATGCCGGCATCGTCGACTGGCTGCCCCGATAAGCCGCCGGTTCCGATGTACATCACCAGGCTGGCCATGCCGGGGGCCATGCCCAGCGCCTGCGTCATGTCTATGGTCTGTTCCGTGTCATCACACCTCGGATAGACGCAACTCGTACTCTGGGTGTCGACAGACTTGAGCGTGATCGGGACAGTATTCGTCTGATGCGCGTTCTTGTAATACGTCGTCAGGTCGGCCAAATCGGTGCCAACGTACTCAAGCAGCCCGACCGATTGGCCGCTTCCAGTCAGAGCCGTACCTTCGTAGTATGCCGCCCTCATATCGCTGCCGCAAAAAGATTCTTGCGGGCAGGAGCCGGTAGTGGCGTTGGATCTCACACTCTGATTTTTCGCATCTTTACGCACAAGAGCGGGTTTCGGCTTCGAATAGCTGTCCAGCCCTGAGATGTGCCACAGCTGTACTCCCACGTTCGGCGTGGGCTCACGATCTGGAGCGAAGAAGGTCCGGCTTTCGGTCGGGTGCTGATAGACGCCCATGGTCAGATGAAGGGCTTTCTCAATGCTCGCTACCGGCCCCGTGACATCCAGGTTCATGCGATTGCGCGAAGTGCCAACCACCGTCAAGCCATTTGCTTCCGCGAAACGAACCACCGAGTCATAATCTTCCTGGCTGGGGCCAAACCTCTCGGTGAACTCTTCCACCGTGAGGAACTTGCGATAAGACGCGCTATAAGGATCGTAGAGTTCCTTCAGGAAATTATCCAACCCTGCCTGGTTGCGGTGCGGCAGGACAAGGACAAGACGCATGGACTGCGTTGCGGGGAGGTGCCCGACCAAAGGTGCCTGCCCATTGACCGTCACTTCACGCACATGACGCGTCAACAGCGGTTGGGCATCCTGGGCAAAAGCGGCGCCGGCCACGCAGGCCATTACCGCAAGCGCAGCTATAACGCTGAGCGAGCTGAATCTTTCTTTCATTTGTATGCATTCTCCTTGGGGTCAGTGATCACTAGGCTCTTGATATTGCAGAGGGTGTTGATGAGTCCAGAACGCTCGCCCTAGACGCTGGGAAACTCTTAAAGGCTGTTCGATTGTCTCACCTTGCCATTTATTGTCAACTGTGCAAATTCTTGCAACCCCGCATCCGGCGCGCCAATTCGCTCGCCGGATGCCCCAGGCCGCAAATTCTTTCGAACATTGACGACCCGTGGGGGGCGGACACCCCGTCCGCCGCCTTTGACTTCGCCGTTGATCTCGTGTGGCGCGGGCGCCTCGTCCGCGAACCGAGCGTAGCGCGGCCGCAGTTTCTCGTGCTCCGGGATTTTGTCATTCCCGCCAGGTTTCAGCCCCAGAGCCCGCCCTGTTTTGCCGAAATCCTGGCGCAGCCGAGGGGAGAACAAGTCTGCTGTCTTCCGGCCCGAGCAGAAACAGCCCGGACCTTAAAGGTCCGGGCGGTTCAGCAAGTCAGTGCCGAGTCAGGCAGCACCCAACCGTTTCACTGTCACTAGTTCGTGACGTCGATCGTGACCGTCGTCGTCTGTGTCACGCCTCCGCCCGTGCCCGTGATGGTGAGCGTGTGATCTCCGAGTGCCACGTTCTTGCCCACCGTGACTTTCACGGTCGAGGTTCCAGAACCCGGCGCCGGAATCGTGCTGGGATTGAACGACACGCTGGCCGGGCCGGACAAGGCAATCGCCGCGTCGAACCCGCCAGAAATCGTCGTCGTGATCGTCGTGCTGCCGGAACTACCCTGAGCAATGGTAATCGTCGATGGCGATGCGCTGATGGTGAAGTCAGGATTCGCCGCGGTTCCAGCCAGCGCGTTGACCAGGCCGTCCCCGTTCGGACTGCCCCAACCCGTCGCCAAATCGTAGCCGACGGTGGCCTGATAGCCGTTGCTGCCACTGACGATGTCGTGGAAAGCGACGTCGTAACCCGAGCCCAATCCAATCGTATAAAGGGCCGGATTGATGAAGCCCAGCGTGGTGGTTGCTCCGTTCGAGAGATACTGTTGGTTGGTGAGGGCCAGATAGCCAGCCCACATGGGCGCGGCAAAACTGGTTCCGCCATACAGGTTGGCACTGCAGGCGGTTTGGTCGGCACACACGTAAAAGGTAAAGTTCGCGTTTGCCGAAACGTCCGGGCCGTTGCGTAAGGTTTGCGAACATTTCGCGCAACCGGCGGCCGTGGTCACCTGCCACGAGGGAATCGGAATCTTGTTCGGCGAAATTCCGCCGCCGCCGTCCGACCATGCGGTTTCTGAACTCCATGGCCCACCCGCTCCGCTCGTTTCCAGGTCCGTCCCGCCAACCGACGTAAGATACGCGTTATCCGCCGGCCAGATGGATGGTGGCCACTTCCCGTCGTCGCCCGCCGCGTCAAACAGATTCTGACCCTGCGCCGCGAACTCTATGAAGATCGGGTTCAGTGTCTTGGGGTCTGCCGGGCTCCAGTACCACGAGCAACTCAACTGCGCGTTCAGCGGACTGGCCGTCGCCATGGCGTTAAAGATTGCGGAATCGGTAGAGCCCACGTACATCACCAGGCTCGACAAGCCCGGGGCCATGCCGATCGCCTGCGTCATGTCTATGGTCTGTTCCGTGTCATCACAGTCCTGCCTTTCCAGGCAACTCGTGGGGGTTCCGTCGACAGACAACAGAGTGATCGGGACATTGTTGGTCTGATGCGCGTTCTTGAAGTACGTGTTCAGGTCGGCCAGATCGGTTCCGGCATACTCCAGCAACCCGAGCGTCTGTCCGGCGCCGGTGAGAGCCGTTCCACCGTAATATGCCGCCCTCATGTCGCTGCCGCAAAACGAAGCCGAAGGGCAGGAGCCGGTAGTGGCGTTGGAGTGCACATTCGCGCTCGCATCTTTACGCATAAGGGCGGGTTTCGGAATCGAATAATTATCCAGCCCCGAGATATGCCACAGCTGCACCCCAGCATCGGTCGTAGGCTCCCGGTCCGGAGCGTAGAAGGTGCGGCCTTCGGTGGGGTGCTGGTAGAGGCCCATGGTCACATGAAAAGCCTTCTCCACGCTCGCCACCGAACCCGTGACATTCATCGCCACGCGATTGCGGGACGTTCCCGTCACCGTCAGGCCGTTCGCTTTCGCGAACTTAACCACGGCGTCAAAATCTTCCTGGCGCGGACCATACATTTCCGTGAATTCTTCCACGGTCAGGAAATGGCGATATACCCCGCTGCTAGGATCGTAGAGTTCCTTGACGAAGCTTTCTAACCCTGCCTGATCGCGCAGGGGCAGCATAATGGTAAGGCGCATGGACTGCGTCGCGGGCAGGCTCCCGACCGACGGCGCCTGTCCATTGCGCGTCACTTCACGCACATGGCGCGTCAACAGTGGTTGGGCATCCTGGGCAAAAGCGGCGCCGGCCACGCAGGCCATTGCCACAAGCGCAGCTATAACGCTGAGCACGCTAAATCTTTGTTTCATTTGTATGCATTCTCCTTAGGGTCAAAATCACTGGGTTTCGATATTGCAGGGGGTTGTCGATGAGTCCAGAACACTCGTACTGGACGCTGGGAAACTTTTGCTGGGAAACTTTTAAGGACCGCTTAAGACCGTCCGATTGTCTCACCTTGCCATTTATTGTCAACTGTGAAAATTCTGAAACCCCGTGTCCCGCGCCCCAATTCGCCGGGCCACGTCCCCAAGCCGCAATTTCTTCCAACCTTAGCCACAGCCGTGTGGGGTGGAGACTCCTCTCCGCCCCCTCTGATTTTGCCGTTGATCCCGCGTGGCGTCCCTACCGCTTGTACCAAAAGAACGCCAGCGCCACCAGCCCCACCGCCACAATCCACAACACAATCTCTTTCGTCCGCTTTTTTTCTTCAGCCATGCTCCGCAGTAAATCACACCTGAATAAACTGTCAAGAACAAACGGCAAGAGCTAAAGAACAAAGAACAAAGCACAAAGAACTAGAAAGTTAAAGAACCAAAGACCAAATAACAAATCACAACCGCCAAATCTGCTTATCCCCCCTACGGCTTCGTCCCATCGCCCGCCGTCTTCGTCTCCGCGCTCGCACCCGTCCGTTTGTAATTTGAGTACTTGATCACCTCTCGCACCCGGATCGACGCATTCCGAAACTGCAGCGTATCGTCCGACCGCGCATATCCCGCAAACCAGTACCGCCCATCCACCAGTTGCCGGTAGGTCACAAATGACGGCTGCAAGTCCTGATGTTCTCCCTTCTTCACTCGTATCCGTTGCGGCACCGTTTTTCCGCATACCTTCACGATCTGAAAGTCCTGGCCGTCCACCCAGATCCGTCCCTGAAAATACCGCTTGTTCTTCTCTTCTTTCTTCGGCTCCACGTGGAACACATACGTGTCCAGCTCGTCCACATGCTGCTGCCCCGCATAACTAAGGTTGTATTCCGGCAAATCCCCGGTCGTCAGCGTGAACGGCATAAACACCCGGATGTCGTCCATGTCCTCCGCGGTCAACTGAATCCTCTTCAGCGTCGTTTGCTCGGCAAACGTCACATTTTCCTGCCGCCGTCCTTTCTCGTCATAGGAAATGCTCGCCACCTCGTGGAACTCTCCATCCACCGCCTTCCCCGCCAGCGTCTGCACCAGCGCATCCTGCGTGAAGGTGTAACCCACGCGCGCCGCCTTCGTCGCCGCCTCTGCCGCGGCAAATTTCTGGATCACTTCCGCCACGCTCATCGTCTTCGGCTGCGCAAAATCCAGCAGCCCATTGCCCGCTTCGCAGTCGGTTTGCGCCCGCGCCGCAACCGCCAGAAAAATCGCCGCCACTCCCCCCGCCCACAGCATCCGTCCAGCCATATTCCGCTCCAGTGTGGGGCGGACACTTCTGTCCGCCGCCTTTGCCTTTGAATTTGACCGCGCCGCCTGATCGTGGCCTGGAAGTTCTCCCCGCCGCCCTTGACTTTGACTCCCCGCTTGCGCGGCAATCATACAATTAAAGCGAGAATTGATCTGCACTCAGCAAGAAGCGGAGCCCACCTTTCAACCAGTCGAAGTGATCCTGTGGGACGGACACTGCTGTCCGTCGCCTTTGCCTCTGTTTCCTTTTGAAGTTAGTGATCTCCCTCAAAACCAAAACCCCGCCTCGTCTCTTTTTCCCAATACGGGAACCTCGCCCGCAATTTCCGCCGATTCCCCTTGCCAGTCCAAACCCTCTTGCCGCTATCATTAAAATGGCGATGGATTCTGCCGGGAAGTAGCCGAGAAGTAAAGGACGCGAAAGCAAAATTAAAATAACGGCGAGTAAGTAACGCGAAGTAAATAGCTCTCAAGCAATAGCGGTGCAAACAGGCGCAGCCCACAAGCTGCGCCTGTTTCGTGCCCGAAATCCCAGGAGCCTACGCCGCCCCAGGAGTCCACGATGTCCCGAAAAAAACGCCGCAACCATTCCCCGAAAAAGTCAGCCAACTCGCAACCGCCCAACCGCCAGCCCTCCGACCAACCCGACAAACAGGCCGCCAGCCAGCCTTTCGGCCAGCCTTCCAACAACGACCCAACCACCCGCCCACGTCTCCCATTCCGCCAAGCCAATCGTTCAAACACCAAGCGTGTCGGAGAGCGCTCCGAAGCCGCCTTTCTCGAGCAAGCCTACGACTTCGGATTCGGCGTCGCCCGCCCCTGGGGCGACAGCGAGCGTTACGACTTCATTCTCGACAACGGCCTGCAACTTCTCCGCGTCCAGGTCAAAGGCACCGACTCGCTCCGCGCCGGCGCCTACGAAACCCGCGCCACCTATACCGTCGGCAAGCGCCGCGCCGTCTACACCCGCCGCGACATCGACTTCTTCGTCGGCCACGTCATCCCTCTCAACATCTGGTACATCATGCCCGTCGAAGTCTGCACTCCCCAGCCCATGCTCCGTTTCTATCCCCACCGCCAAGCCAAAAAGATGCGCCTCGAACCCTACCGCGAAGCCTGGCGCCTCCTCGAAGCCCAAGCAGACGCCAACGGCAACATAACCCTCCAAGCCGCAGCCGCCTCGTCCGCGAGCCGGGCAAAGCGAGACCCCTGGCAAAAGCCAGTCCCCTGGCCCATCCCCAGACTGGAAATCCTGTTCCCCCGCAAACCCAAGCGTTAAGAGAAGAACCATCCCGTTGTCATCCTGAGCGAAGCATGACGCCCACGAAGTGGACGTCATGCGCAGTCGAAAGCCTGCCCTGAGCTTGCCGAAGGGGATCCCTATCCCCCGCGCACTACCGTCGGCCTCAAAAGCATTTCCCCCACGGATTGCGACGATGTCCGACTTTGGGTGGCGCAGCGCTTTCAGCGCTGGCGGGACAGATCTAGCCGCATCATCGGGCGACTGGCTCACCTGCGACCCCGATCTCGCCACCCGCCGAAAATATCCCCTCGACCGAGAGGCCTTCAGGCCCAACGCACGCACGACGATTCACGCGGGAGAGGACAAAATCCGATGTACAATAACCCCCGCTCTTCGAGCGAAAAAAAGAGGTCCTAACCAATGACCCTATCGTCGCGCCACTGTGCCACTCCTGTAGTTGTGTTCGCATGGACGGTCATCCTGACCGCCGGGTCTGTCCCGCTCGCCTTCTCCCAAGCCAATTCCGGCATGACCGAAGTCAAGAACAACACGCCATATGCTCTTCCGGAATCCTCGCTTGTGGGCCACAGCGATCCCAACGCTGTTCTCGACATCGTCGTCGGACTGAGATGGCAAAACGAGCAGCAACTCGACGATCAACTTGCCCGCATCCAAGACCCGGATTCGCCTGACTACCATCACTTCCTCACGTCCGAAGAGTTCGTAAGCCGGTTTGCCCCTGCTCAGGCGGACATCGACGGCGTAACCCGGTACCTTGAGTCCGCAGGACCTGTGGTGATGGAGGCCGCTTCTAACCGTAAGCTGGTTCACGCCAGAGGAACGGTTTCGCAGATCGAGCAGGCTTTCCAGGTAAGCATCAATGACTATGAGCTAAACGGAGAGCGGCATTTCAGCAATGACCGCAACCCAAGCCTTCCCTCCAGTATCGGTGCAGCGGTTGAATCGGTTTTCGGCCTTTCCTCTCTTGACGCGTTCCATCCAAGTTCCCACGCTCGGCGCGCGGATTCACTCCCCGCCAGCGTGCCCATATACACGCCAGCTCAGCTTGCTACCGCTTACAACTTTCCCAACCTGAACAATGCCTTCCACGGGACCACCACCTACGATGGCACCGGAGTCACGATCGCCATCGCCACTGCGTATTCCTACACCGCAAGCGATCTCAGTTATTTCTTGCAGTATTTCGAAATCACTCGCACTGGAGCCATCACTATAGTCCCGGTAAATGGAGGCAGCACTACGCCAAATTATGAGACGACTCTCGACATCGAGAACGCCTCGGCCGAGGCGACCGGCGCCAGCATTCTCGTTTACGAAGCTCCGAACAGCAGCTTCGCGAACTTCGAGCTGATGCACAACCAGATAGCGAGCGCCAATCTGGCCCAGGTTCTATCAACCAGTTGGGTAGCCTGCGAAGCAAGCGAAGGCAGCAACCTCACCACCGAAAACGCCATCTTTAAGCAGATGTCAGCGGAAGGCATGACAATGTTCGTCGGGTCCGGAGATAACGGTGCCTATGCCTGTTCCGCCACCAGCAAGACTCTTGCTGTAGATTTCCCCTCAAGCAGTCCTTATTTCACCGCGGTCGGTGGCACCAATCTCTTCCTGACCACGAATGGGACCTACTCCAGCGAGACCGCCTGGACCAGTTCCGGCGGAGGCATTTCAAGTTCCTTCGCAAAGCCAGCCTGGCAAAAGGGACCGGGCGTTCCCACCAACAGCAAACGAGATCTTGCCGACGTGTCGTTCGATGCCTCAGCCAATACCGGTATCTACACTTACTATCAGGGCTTCTGGTACGACGGCTTTGGCACCAGCTACGGTGGGCCCAATTGGGCCGCTCTCTGGGCGCTTGCCATTCAGGCTCGCAGCGGAAAGCGCACTGGAAATGCCGACCCCACAATCTATAAGATTGGCGCGAGCGCGGCGAATTACAAGCTGGATTTCTTCGACGTCACCACCGGCAGCAACGGAAACGGCAATGGTCCGGGCTACAGCGCCAAGAAAGACTGGGATTATCCCACCGGCTGGGGAAGCCCCAATGGGACCAATCTGGTCAATTATGTGAAAGCCAATTGATCGGTGTAATTCGGCGGGTTGACCCACATCACGGGGCAGGCGGTGGCCCACATCTGCCCCATTTCTCGCGTCCTTTGCGAGAAAGCCTGCCCTGAGCGGAGTCGAAGGGTGGGAGAGACCACCACTACAGCTGCCGCTATAAATCCTCCACCCTCAACCCCGTATGCTTCGCAATCCGCGCCAGGATCTTCGGGCCGATTTCAACGCTGTCGTGAAACCCGCAGCGCAAGAGCCTCGACGCCGGCCTCAGCTTCGGCCTTGGTCGCCCCGTAGGTCATAACGCCGGGAAGTTCCGCAATCTCGGCGATCCACCGTCCGTCGTCTTCTCGCTCGAATTCAATCGTAAAGTTCACGCCGGCCTCCGCAGGTCCAGCTTATTAACACAAAAATTACAGCCGGTCCTTCCAATAACCCGGTTTCCGCTTGCTGTGCGCAACCGCAACAATAGTCACTAATTCCGGATCGTCAAGGTAAACGACAGAGAGGGAAAGCGCTGCATGACAAACCGGCGCGTTCCGTGAATGTATTTCGGCCAGCGCTGCGGCGCCTGAGCAATCAGATGGATGCCGCCCGAGACAGCCAAACGAAACTCCGACGATACCAGGGGATTTTGGGTTCGATACCAACGGGTCGAGCTTCGCAATTCCTCCCTAGCCTCGGGATGGAATTGAAACGACTTACTCCCCATCCGGGAACTCTTCGGCGAGCTCCCGAAGCACCTGCTCGCCGGGAACGGTCTTCACCCGTCCAGAACGAATATCCTCCACCCGGCGCTTGATTTCTTCGTCCCAGGCGGCCTCCACTCCTTCTTCCGCAGGTTCGTTGTCCAGGGTTTCAACCAAACGATCAATCAGCAGTCCGCGCTCCTGCGTAGAAAGGGCGAGCGCCTTCTCCAGCAACTCCGAAACCTGCGGCGTCATCCGCGCCATAACCACCTCGCTATCGAACCCATCTTACACCCGCCTGGCGGGTTGCCCACATCTGGGTGCCCTTCGCGTCCTTCGCGAGAAGTGGGGGAGCGACCGCCGCACCCAATTACTCCCCCGCCGCCTTCTTCACATCCTCAAACTGATTAATCTCCACAGTCCCCTCGGGAAACCGCGCCGTGATTTTCAGCTCTCCGCCCATCGCTTTCACAAAACTCTGCAGCGTGCTCACGTACATATCCGCGCGCCGTTCCAGCTTCGACACCGCAGCCTGATTCACCCCTAGAATCTTTGCCAGATGAAGCTGGGTCATCTCCCGCGCCTCGCGCAGTTCGTCCAAGGGCATCTCCGCGCGATATTTCTCCGCCAGAGCGCGCGACCGTGCCTGCGCTTCAGGCGACCTCTTTGCACGAAGGACATTAAAATTCTTGGGCATCGCACTTCCTCCTAAAATTAGTTCAGATATTTCTTTCCAATCCGCGCCAGGTGCCGATCGAACAAGTCATCGGCAATCGGAACGAATCTCTCGTACCACTTGGGATCGCCGGTCTTATCCCCGCCAATCAGCAGCAGAGCCGCGCGCCGGGGATCGAACGCAAACAGAACTCGAAGCTGCCTCGCGCCAACTTTCCCACGCAGTTCTTTCATGTTCGGATGGCGGGAACTTGTAATCACATCAGCGTAAGGGCGAGCGAGAGTGGGCCCGCGCTCTTGGAGAAGTTCAACCACGGTATCGATCTCGTCCTGCTCCTCTTCCAATAGTTTGTCCCACCAAGCTTCGAACTCGGGGGTTGTATTCAACCGCCCACGGCATGTTTGCAGTATTCCATGAAAGGAATATTGTGTCCAGCAAAAACCGCCCGGTAACGATCCCCCCGGCCCCTTTCCTTTCAACAACTTAACTCCATACAATCCCCCAAACCACCGCTAAACCCCATTTTTTCCCCGTTCGTTGAGATATGGATGCACCCTTCTCGGGGCGTCTGTAGCATAGCTTCAGTCATTAACCCAGGGAAAAGTGTAACAACCAGAAATCAGCAAAGAGGGCTTTATTCCCAGGAAGAACTATTTTCAGAGCGAACAAAGGCTAAGAGCTAAAAAGCCAGGAGCTAAGAGCTAAAACCATGCGCAAGCCCATCAAGTACGTAGAAAAAGCAGTTACCGTCGCCGCCAAAGGCGCGTGGGTGGTCTTCGATCGCCTCAATCAGATCAAGCCCAACCCGTCGCCCGTCCCTAAATGGTCCGACAAACCGCTGCTCAAGTCCTACGAAAAGACCAAGCCGCCGCTCGGCTGGCCCCGCTCCACCGATTCGCTTTGCCCCAAGTGTGTTCCCGAAATTCGCCAGCAGATTCTCGACGGCCACCTGCCCCACGAAATCCTGCTCAACGAAAAGATCGGCGAGATCAAAGCCACCATCGTCGAACGCGACGGCAAGATCCTCATGGTCAAGGACTGCCCGAAACACGGCCACTTCGAAGATGTGATGTCGATCGACACTCAATTCTCCAAGCATCTCGAAGACGTTTTCCCCGGCCGCGACATCGCCGCGCACAACGACGAGAAGCTGCACAACCACGGCACATCGACCGTTAAGTACGGACGCGGCTCCGTCCTCACCATCGATCTCACCAACCGCTGCAACATGATGTGCGATCCCTGCTTCATGGACGCCAACCAGGTCGGCTTCGTCCACGAACTGCAGTGGGAAGAAATCAAGACCATGCTGGACAACGCCATCACCATCAAGCCCCGCCGTCAGATGAGCGTGCAGTTCTCCGGCGGCGAGCCTACGTTGTCGCCGTATTTCCTCGATGCCGTGCGCTATGCCCGCAAGGTTGGCTATAACTCCGTGCAGGCCGCCACCAACGGAATCGAATTCGCCAAAAGCTTTGAGTTTTGCCAGCAGGCCGTCGAAGCCGGAATGCGTTACGCCTACTTGCAATTCGACGGCATCGGCAACGCCGCCAACGCCCACCGCATGGTCGGCAACTTGTTCGACGTGAAACTGAAAGCTATCGACAACCTGCATCGCGCCGGAGTCGAAATCGTTCCCGTAGTGACCATTGTCAACGGCATTAACAACGAGCAGGTCGGACGTATCATCAAGTTCGCGTTAGACAATCCCAGAAAAATCGGATTCCTGAGTTTTCAACCGGTAAGCTTCACCGGCCGCGACGAAGCCGTCACCGACGATCGCCGCCAGGCCCAGCGCTACACGCTCTCGCACCTGGCCCACGACGTAAGAACTCAAACCCGCCTGGGCG